>OGJW01000001.1_pt1 | contig 251181 bp, 180 predicted proteins | sample 1572361 | NCBI WGS metagenome assembly OGJW01 (sample SAMEA2582078, study PRJEB24529) | metagenome | biome: Human gut stool | place: China | collected 2011 | reverse complement strand
ATAAAAACTGTATCTTTGCAAAATCTATCAGTATATTGGCTGCCTGATGGGGGCATATAATTCGCAGACGGGTGGCTACACTTATATGAGTGATAATATTGGTGGTGGCGGCAACTGGGATTTCTGGACTACGACATCTTATGGTGTGGCTCTTGACAAGGCAAGATTGTTCCGCCTGGATTATCGCCTGTGGTTTAACGGTTTGCGCCGCAAGGATTTTGATATTGCTTACGACAATCATTCTACTCAGCTTTGCTATGTGCTCAGAACTGAGTTGGGAAACAGTTTGTACTTCAAGTATCAGAAAGACAAGTTGAGCATCAACTTGGGTGGAAAGGTGGAGTGGAAGCATGGTACGAGTGACCGCAGCAATTTCGAGAGAATCTGTCGAGCACCGTGTATGAGGTGGGCGGACAGGGCAAGACAGAGAAATGGAACAATACCCTGCCAAGCTATGCGATGCTGCATTTGATGTATAAATTCAGCAAGGTGCCTAAGAGCAAGAAATAATTGTGGGAGTTTTGAGGTGGAGGGTGTGTCATAAGTCTGTGACGCACCCCTTTTTATTTTTTGCCTTTTCACAGATACGAAATCTTTAAAAAATATTTTTATTTACAACAAAGCCCAAACTTTCACAAGCTCGGGCTTTGCCTTTCCGCAATAGTTTTGTATTTTTGCAGAAAACTTCTTTAAGTATGGCAAAGATACAAATAAAATCTGAAACTCGGCACGAATTGAGCTTTTTTCCTAACTCTTTCGATGATTATGTGCCAAAAGACAGCAAAGTTCGTATGGTGGATCGTATTGTTCGCAGTATGGACATCAACCCTCTCATGGATACCTATGATGGGATTGGTGCTCCTCCTTACAGTCCGAAGATGCTTCTAAGTTTAGTTGTTTTTGCCTATATCAATGGCGTTTATTCCTGTCGTGGCATAGCGGACGCACTTAAATACGATGTTCGCTATATGTGGATTTGTGGAGGCAAGCGACTGTCTTTCGCGACCATCAACCGCTTTAGAACCAATCATATGATAAAGTGCATCGACTTCTATTTTGATGCAGTCGTCTCCATATTGGCTGAAAAGGGCGTGATTAGTCTGGAGGAACAATATGTTGATGGCACTAAGATAGAGTCGAAAGCAAACAAGTACACGTTTGTATGGAAGAAGACCGTGGAAAAGAACAGGGCTAAGCTCTTGGAAAAGACCTCTGCTGCATTGGCTCAGATAAAAGAACAAATTCGCCTGAATGGCGGGAGTGACATTAGGGAAGAAGACAGCGAGCCAGCCACTTCCGCCAAGGATGTAGAGAGAAGTGCACGTTTGTGTGAGAGGCAAGTGAAGAACCTTCCTAAGGCAAAGCTTACAGGAAGAGAGAAGCAAAAGCTAAATACTCAGATAGATCACTTGTTCAAAGCCTCGGACAAACTGCGCGAGTATGAAAAATCACTGGATATACTGGGCGAGAGAAACAGTTACTCCAAGACTGATCCCGATGCGACCTTCATGCGCCTAAAGGAAGATGCCATAAACAATGGGCAGACAAAGCCTGCCTATAATCTTCAAATAGCGACAGAGAATCAATATTGGACGAATTTCGCCCTCTATCACAATCCAACAGACACCCTGACCTTCAAACCGTTTTTGGATAAGTACAAGAAAAGACATGGAAAGCAATCCAAGTGTGTCACCGCAGACTCAGGATACGGATCAGAGGAGAACTATGAGTACATGGAGATGGAAGAGATGGTGGGATATGTAAAGTACAACTGGTTCCACAAGGAACAGCATAAGCCTTTCAAGGAAGATGCCTTTAACCAAGCAAATTTCCACTATAATAAAGACGAAGACTATTACGTCTGTCCCATGGGACAACACATGAATCCTTGCGGACAACGGCAAACGAAAAGTGACTCAAGCTATGCGTCCGTCATATCATTATATAGAGCGCAGCGATGTGAAGGCTGTCCACTTGGGGGACTTTGCAAGAAAGCCAAGGGTAACAGAACCATATATGTCAACCATAAGTTGAATGCGTATAAAAAGGAAGCATTTTTGCTGCTGATGTCTGAGGAAGGTATGAAACACAGGAGTCAGAGACCGATAGAGCCAGAAGCTGCGTTTGGACAGATGAAGGCAGACATGCATTACAAGCGATTCAGGCATTTCGGAAAGGACAAAGTTTACATGGACATAGGGTTGTTCGGTATAGGATTCAATTTGAAGAAATATTTGGGGATAAAACGATAAAACTCAATTTGGACAGTTTTACCGTCTGGGACAATTATGCCCTTTTGTGAGTTTTGGGGCTGTTTTGTTATCGATAAAATAAGAAAAGTAAAGTTTCTATATAATATAATAAGATTCCCTTTGTGAAGAAAGACTACGATTCAACTAGAATATACAGAAACACAAAAAAAAAGGGTGCGTCACAGACTTATGACACACCCTCTTTCCTTTTAGGGGTTATCTTTTAAATAAACAAATCATTCATTGTAATCTGTTTCTGTACGATGTCGCTATGTTTGTTCTGCTTCAATCCGAAAAAAGTAATCAATGTGAGGAGAAGCAATTTGGAAGTCTTCGTCTCTTCAGTGAAGATACGAAGTTTCTCCTGCAATTTCTCCTCATATTCCTTGCTGATTTCGAATTCGCTCTTGTAGAATTTCATCTCACAGATGTTGATGGTTTCATCTTTCCGGTCTATCAGCAAGTCTATTTGAGCTCCCTTTTCTGTGGTGCTGCTTCGCCATGAGCAAACCAAGGTCTGTACTCCCGAAATTCCCAGGGCATGCTTGATTTTGTCTATATGGTTTAGACAAAGCATCTCAAACGACAGTCCTGCCCAAGTATGGTATAGCTGACTGTTCTGGGAGGATGACCAGAAACTGGAATCCTGATACTTGTTATGTCTGATGAACCGGAAGTAGAAGAGCGTATAGAAATCTACTAACTGAAATAAGGTGTTTCGCTTTTGGCGAATGTCGGAAGTCATCTTGTTGGCTGTGCTGAATGGTTCATACAGACGGATGAATCCGCATTGTTCCAATTCTTCCAGTACAGTAGAGAAGGCTCCGTTATCTTTTCCTCCCGATGCTTTGACCAGTTCCTGTCGGGTCATACCCATTCCTTTGGTAGCAAGGGCAGTAACCACGGCGATATGGTCGGCTGATTTCTTAAACAAAGCTCTGTATAAGTCGTTGAACTCGTCTTTCAGTTCTGCATTGTCTGCGAAAAACAGCTGGTCGATGTTCTGTGCCAGACTTTTCGATTTATCCATCATAGACAGATAATAAGGTATTCCTCCCATAATCATATAGCATTCTGCTATCTGTTTTCGGCTGTAGCCGAAGTGGTAAGCCTTGAAGTATTCTTCGCATTCGTGCAGAGTGAATGGTTTTACGATCAGATGATGGGTCAGTCGGTTGTGCAAGCCACCACGGTTGCGAATCAGGTTGTTGATCATCCAGGATGTGGCTGATCCGCAAACGATGAGTTTGATGTCGTTGCGCAGTACAGCCCAACTGTTCCAGAAGTTTTCCAGTGCTGGTATGAATCCCGATTTGGCGGTATCCATCCATGGCAATTCATCGATGAATATTACTTTCTTGCCTTCCGGAAGTGTTTCTATGTATTGTGACAAGGCATAGAATGCCAGCAGCCAGCTCTTGAACGTCTGCAGAGTGGTGGAGTGGGTATATTTTTGCAGGGCAATGCTGAAGTTGACAAGCTGTTCGCCTTTGGCAACTCCGTTCATTCCTGTCATAAAGAAGGCAAAATGATCCTCTACGGCTTTTCTGATGAGAAAAGTCTTGCCTACACGTCGTCTTCCATAGACGGCGATAAACTCTGATTTATCGGAGTTTATATATTCATTGAGCAGTTTGAGTTCTGCTTCTCTTCCTATTAGTCTCTGTTCCATATCTTTCGTTATTTTCTGCGCAAAGATAATGCAAGCGAGCGCAATGAAAGCTTGCTTTCAAATTGCCGAGTGCAGCTTATCTTCTGCAAAGATATAAAAAAATCCCCATTAGCGCAAATTATTCGTGGATAATCTGCGCTAATGGTATGAAAAAAGCACGTTAGCGCAGATTATCTGTGCGAAACTTGCCCCAAGGAAGCTACAGGATGTCCAGCAGCTGCGCAAAGCGGGAGATGCGGCGGAGGTTGGGATGTTCAAACTCCTCTATCTTTTCGTGCGCCCAGGTAGTATGGAAAGGGATATGGACGGCAGAGGCTCCGATTTTCAATGCCGGCGCAATATCGCTCTTAAAGCTGTTGCCCACCATAAGAAGCTCTTCGGGCTTCACTTTCATTTCCCGGCAAAGACGACGGTAAGCCTCGGGCTTCTTATCGCTCACGATACTTACCACATCAAAATAGCGCTGCAGCCCCGAACGCCACAACTTATTCTCCTGATCCATCAGTTCTCCCTTGGTAAAGACAGCTAGCTTGTATCTTCTTTCACCGGAAGAACCATCCTCCTGCCCTACTCTCATTTCACGGATGCTGGCAAGGGTAGCCTCAACGCCCTCCAGCGGTTTGGCATCAAGATGCAGAAGACTCTTGCCCAGATCCAGAATCTGAGCAATGACATTCGCCTCCACCTTGCCATGACTCACCCTAATGGCATTTTCTACCAGCGAAAGGGTGAAAGCCTTGCAGCCATATCCCAAGTCAGCCATATTCCGACTCTCCGTTTCAAAGAGGGCTGCAGAAATCTCCTTCTCCTTGCCATAAGCAGAAAGAAGCTCGCAATATTCATGCTCTACATCCTCAAAGTAATTCTGCAATGCCCAGAGCGTATCGTCGGCATCGAAGGCTATCGCCCTGATATTTTTCAGTTTTTCCATTCTATGATTTCTTATACATTATTATATACTACTTTACCTTAAAAACGAGTGCAAAGATAATGCTTTCTTTCTAAAAAACCGAAGAAAAATCGTTTTTAACAGGATTGTAACACCTGTTTAAATCACCTGTAACATCCCTTCCGTACCTTTGCAACCGAAAACGAGGGGAAAAAATAAACAATAAACATTAATATATAATGAGTACGATTTATCTTTGTATCGTGATCTTCCTGCTCTGTCTGGCAGTGTTTGATCTCTTCGTGGGAGTCAGCAACGATGCTGTCAACTTCCTGCAGTCTGCCATCGGAGCCAAGGTGGCAAAGTTTCGCACTGTGCTGATCATCGCTTCCTGCGGTGTGGTACTGGGTGCCATTATGTCATCGGGAATGATGGATATCGCCCGACACGGTATTATGAGTCCAGATCACTTCACGTTCGAGGAAGTGATGACGCTTTTCCTAGCCGTCATGGTGACGGATGTGATCATCCTGGATGTGTTCAATACGCTGGGTATGCCAACCTCAACCACCGTTTCACTGGTGTTCGAGCTCCTGGGAGGTGCCTTCATCCTCGCAACCCTGAAGATGTATGGTGACGACAGTCTGAACTACGGCGTCTTGCTGAACAGTAACAAGGCATTGGAGGTAATCATGGGTATCTTCTCATCCGTTATCATCGCCTTCGTATTCGGTGCTTTCGTGATGTGGCTTTCCCGTATCATCTTCACCTTCAATTACCGCAAGCATTCACGCTACAGCATCGCCATCTTCGGTGGTATCGCCTTCACAGCCCTCTCTTACTTCATCTTCATGAAGGGATTGGGTAAGAGTCCTTACCTGCCAGCAGAATGGCGCGATTATATCGACCAGAACCTGGGCTTGCTGCTCTGCATCACCTTTGTGGGTTCAGCCATCGTAATGGAGTTCCTGCATCTCTGCCGCATCAATATCTTCAAGTTTACCGTATTGATGGGTACTTTCGCCCTGGCTATGGCTTTCGCCGGCAACGACCTGGTGAACTTCATCGGTGTGCCTCTCGCAGGTCTTTCCTCTTATCAGGACTATATGGCAAATGCCAACGGTGCTACTCCAGACCAGTTTATGATGACTTCTCTGATGGATAGCGCCAAGACTACTCCAGTTTATCTTCTCGCTGCCGGTGCCGTGATGATCATCGCCATGGCAACTTCCAAGAAGGCTCAGAACGTAATCAAGACTTCAGTGGATTTGAGCCGTCAGGACGAGGGTGACGAGATGTTCGGAAGTTCTTCTGCAGCCCGCGTGATTGTACGCAACTGCCAGGCTACAGATTCTTGGTTGAAGCAGTTTATGCCAAAGTCTTTGATGAACTGGATTAACAGACGATTCGACAAGAACGATGTAGAGCTGGAAGAGAGCGCAGCCTTCGACGTGGTTCGTGCAGCCGTAAACCTAGTATTAGCAAGTATGCTCATCACCATCGGTACCAATCTGAAGTTGCCACTCTCTACTACCTACGTAACCTTTATGGTAGCAATGGGTTCTTCACTCGCAGATAGAGCCTGGAGCCGTGAGAGTGCCGTGTTCCGTGTAACCGGTGTATTGAGTGTGATTGGTGGATGGTTCATCACAGCCGGTGTAGCTTTCGCAGCCTGCGCCATTGTCTGCCTCATCATGCACTTCGGCGGTGTTGGAATCCAGAGCTGCTTCATGGCATTGGTTATCTTCCTGCTCATCCGCAGCAACATCCAGTACAACAAGAAGGCTAAGGAAGAGAGCAAGGGCAGCACCTTCCAGTTGATGATGCGCTCACACGATCCAGAAATAGTATGGGATCTGCTTCGTCGCCAGGTATCCCGCACCCAGAGCTTCGTCTGCCACTTTGCACTCAACGAGTTCAACCAGATTATGGATGGTCTTGCCAACGAGAATCCTAAGAATCTCCGTCATGCCAACAAGGATTTGAAGAAGGAGCAGGATATGCTGAAGAAGTTCCGTCGCCAGGAGATGCTCGGTTTGAAGAAATCGCCAATGGAGATTGCCATCGAGCGCAACACCTGGTTCCATCTGGGAGCCAACAGCAACCAGCAGTTCATCTACTCTCTGCGCCGTATGCTCGACCCAATCAAGGAGCACGTGGACAACAATTTCAATCCACTTCCTGCAGAATATACTAAGGAGTTTGCTCCTATACGCCAGAAGATCAACGACCTGATGCGTATGAGCTGCGAGCAGATTGAGACCAGCCGCTACGAGAACTACCACGAGATTCTCGCCGAGGCAGATGCCTGCAAGGATGAGCTCAGCGTACTTCGCAAGAAGCATATCGACCGCATCCAGCATCTTTCAGATAATTCCCTGATGCAGATTTCGCTGGTTTACCTGAATGTACTGCAGGAGAGCCAGGAGTTCCTGAGCGTGATGAGACACCAGCTCAGAGCTGCCAAGAAGTTTATGGAGAAGTAAGCATAAAGAATACGCCACTATTATTCAAGAAGGTGTGTCATAAGTCACATCCAATACGCCCTGGGCTAGGTGCGCTTCTGCCCTTTCAGCCCGTCCTCGGTTGCCATAATCAGGACTTATGACACGCCCTCTTTGTAGTTAAAGAAAGGAATGGTAAGACTTTGTTGCCAAACACAAAATACAGGTTAAAATTAACTAAAGAATACAAATTATTTTGTTCAATAAGCATTTTATTTGTAAATTTGCGAATAATAACAAACAATACAAAACGATTATGAAACAGATTATCTTTTTTTTATTATGCATTTTTTCTACTATCACTATACAAGCACAATCATCGACTGTGCCTGACGAAGTTGTCTTTTACGACATTACAAGTGGAGCCCCCTTCACATATAATAAGACTATACAGAAAAGTGGACATATAGAAAACTTTAGTTGTCCCTTTGCCTATGACGTTAAAGTCAAAGATAACCATCTAGAGCTTTCTTTTCCTACACCATAAGAATAACATTTTAAGCGATGAAGAAGACAGTTTTTACAATCATATTTCTTTGTTCTGTGCTCATTCAGATGATGGCACAGAACAAGATACTTGTGTCGGAACGTATATTCTTGACTCCTACCCATGTTTACTACGACAAAAATGACACAGTAGAAATAATCGGGCAAATACTCTCCACAGACTACTCTGACTTCTATCCTTATAGCAGATATGTCTATCTCGAATTATTCGACAAAGACAGCAAGTTAGTTTCAAGGCAAAAAGTAAAATGCAATGACAAAGGCTGTTTTTACACAACAATGCCTTTAGGAGCAATAAAAGAAAATGGGAAATATTACCTAAGAGGTTACACCCAATTCATGCGCAACCGCAAAAACACCTATTATCCGACAGTTCCACTATATGTAGGAAGTCGCCCAGTTATATCAACAGACAATCATACCATAAAGGCTTCATTCTTCCCTGAGGGAGGGCATTTGGTCAACAACCATAGTCAAAATATCGGTATTTATCTTTACAATACCACCAACCAACCTATAGAAACTAACTATTGGATCTTAAAGAATGGAGTTGACACCATTTACAATGGAAAGACTTCTCATTCCGGTTTGAGCATAGCTGCCTTCACCCCAGAAAAAAATGCCAATTACACCTTGCAAACTCCCCAAAACAAGCAGTCGTTCAAAATTCCAAGTACAGAACGAATCCCAACCATTCAAACCACTATTCACAAAAACAGACTTGTTTGTCGTATTCTATCCGAGAATCAAGAAAACAGCAACACTCCTTTACATCTGTTTATCTACCACAATAGCTTTGGACTAAAAGAAATGAGCATAGACAAGGGGCTAGCCGTTGCCGACATAACAGGATGCACGTCTGGAGTTCTTACCATTTGGCTTACAGATGAGCAACAAATTCCTATTGCCCAAAAAGTACTGTGGACTTCCGACATCAAGGATGCTACCGAACTAGAAATGAAATCAGTTTTTCGTATGAACGAGAAATTATCATTCTGCCTGAATGATACAGTTCCAGGCAGCCAAACTTTCGTCCGCATAGTACCTGCATGGGATTCTCAAAGCATTAGTTCCTATGCTATGTTGAATTTTACCAACGAGCTTTCATCGTCCCTCCCCTTTCCACCATATTACAATGAAGAAGATGAAAAAAACAGAAGAAAAGACTTGTCTTCTTGGCTTCTCTCTGCCAAACAATCTATGATTGGAATAGATATTCTGAAAGAAGACTCCATCACTTATCCCTTTCCAATAGAGGCTGGGCTTGTGGTATCAGGTACTATATCGCAAGACCATCATCCTTTGCAAGAAGCCAGTGTACAGATTTACAACACAGCAAACCAAGACGCAACAATTACAAAAACAGACGCAAATGGTCACTTTGACGCTCAGTTAAAAGACTATGCGGATGGCACAAAACTCTATATGCAAGCATATAGCAAGAAAGGAGAAACAGGCAATTATCTATATAAACTTGACGAATATGCTTTTCCACCCATCCAACAACCGGAAACCTACTCATCGTATGCTGAGGAGACAAGCAATTCCAATACTTTGGCTTCCTACCATACCAGATTAGACTCCACCAAGACATACAATCTTGATGAAGTAGTAATTGCTCGCCGAGCTGCAAACAAAAAGCAATATGAATGGGTCAAGAACAGAAACCCATTTGAATACTTCGACAGAAACTTCTTAGAGAAAAAGCCCAATCTCCAGACATTAAAAGACATTATTATATATACCAATTTAGTAAGTGTTTCTTCCGACAATAATTGTATTTCGTGGAAGAGCAAAAGGTATGACCACATTCGTCCTGCTCGCCTAACCCAAAATGGAGATGCCGTAGTTTTCAGCAGCATAGCTTTGGTCATTAATGGACTAAAAATAAATTATAATATTTCCGACTTTCTCACCATCCCTGCTACTGATATAGAATCCGTCGAGTTAGTGAGACCAGGAAAACCATACGCCTTGTATCATGATGCCCCACTAGGGCTTTTTGATGTAAAAATGCGCTATCTGATAAAGAAAGAGGAAATCTCATCAAACGGTATAACGATTCAGCCACTTGGCATTTCCGTGCCTACAAAAAAACACGAAATCAAGCTGCCACAAGCAGAAGGAAAATACAAGGTGCTAATTGACGTCATATCCCCCGACAGAAGAATAAATTCTTTCGTCAAAGAAATAGAAGTCAAGAAGTAGTTGCAATGAATCAGTCCATCTTTCTTTCAAGAATGTTCTGAAAGACAATTTGACACCCTCCACTGACGTTTTGGCAGAAGTTTACACTTTGGTACGGGGATTGCAAAAGAGGAAGTGTAAGCGAATCAGTAATTCGCTACACAACATAAATAATAACGAATAATAATAAATAAAAATAGAATCGGAGGTTAAGATTATGATGTACAGAAATTCTTGGATACCAGAGGTATTTAACGGACTCTTCAACGAGGGTAATATGCAGAAGGCTAATACTACAGCCCCAGCTATCAACGTCAAGGAGTCTTTGACAAAATATACAGTAGAACTTGCAGCCCCAGGAATGCGCAAGGATGATTTTGAGGTAAACCTCAATGAGAATGGCGATCTCCATATCAAGATGGAGAACAAGCATCAGCCTGAGCAGGAGGAGCACGTTTATCTGCGTCGCGAGTTCTCATACGCTAAGTTTGAGCAGACCCTGATTCTCCCAGACGATGTCAACAAGGAGAAGATTTCTGCCAGCGTAGCTGACGGTGTGCTCACCATCCAGTTGCCTAAGATGCAGCAGGAAGAGCAGAAGATTGCACGCCAGATTTCAATAGGATAAGTGTTTTTGGTTAGTTTTTCATAAGCAGATTGTTTAGTTAGGTTTTGGTTGAATAGATTGTTTAGTTTAGGTTAGATTGTTTAGTTAGGTTTAATTGTTAGATAAGTTAGGTTTAGTTAATACATATCGCCCTAAGTGCTAGTGATAGTACTTGGGGCTTTTTTTATGCAAAAAAACGGGTAAAGATTTGGCAGTTAGAGAGAAATGTTGTAATTTTGCAGCCCGAATTAAAAAAGTTAGTATAATCCGAGTGCTTGGTAAACCTCGTAAAAAACAAGAAAATGGAAAAGAAAACAACTCAAGTGAGTGTGCTGTTTATGCTTTTCAGCATCCTCTTCTGCGTTTGTCTCATTGCGGCAAACGTGCTCGAAACAAAGCAAATCGCCGTTGGTCCCATCTCATTGACCGGCGGTCTGATCGTGTTCCCGGTAAGTTACATCATCAATGATGTGGTATGCGAAGTATGGGGCTACCAGAAAGCCCGTCTCCTCATCTGGACCGGCTTCGCCATGAACTTCTTCTTCGTAACCCTGGGTGCCATCTGCGACTGGATACCAGCCGCTCCCTACTGGACCAACGATGCCGGCTTCCATGCCATCTTCGGTCTGGCTCCCCGCATTGCAGCCGCCTCCTTCGTGGCATTCATCGTAGGTTCCTTTGCCAACGCCTACGTAATGAGCGTGATGAAGATCCGAGATGGCGGCAAGCATTTCTCAGCCCGTGCCATCTGGAGTACGGTAGCTGGCGAAAGTTGCGACAGCCTTATCTTCTTCCCTCTTGCCCTGGGCGGAATCGTTCCTACCTCAGAATTGCCTTGGCTGATGCTCTGGCAGGTGGTCCTGAAGACCGTGTATGAAATCATCGTGCTGCCTATCACCATCCGTGTGGTCAATGCGATTAAGAAACACGAGGGCGAGGATGTGTATGACAACAACATCTCCTACAACATCTTCAAGTTAGGATCGATTTAATGCTTTCAGAAAGAGATTGCCCAAAAACAAACACGAAACATTAGAATTAAACAATAGAATAGAACTATGGATAGAAAAGAAGATGGGTTGAAGGCACTGGGTGCCAAGACCCAATATAGAATGGATTATGCGCCAGAGGTATTGGAGACCTTCGTGAACAAGCACCCTGGCAATGATTACTGGGTACGTTTCAACTGCCCTGAGTTTACATCCCTCTGCCCTATCACGGGTCAGCCTGACTTTGCTGAGATTCGCATCAGCTATATTCCTGACGTGAAGATGGTAGAGAGCAAGAGCCTGAAGCTCTATCTCTTCAGTTTCCGCAACCATGGTGATTTTCACGAGGACTGCGTGAACATCATCATGAAGGACCTCATCAAGCTGATGGATCCAAAGTATATTGAAGTAACAGGTATCTTTACTCCTCGCGGCGGCATCAGCATCTGGCCTTACGCCAACTATGGCAAGCCAGGAACCAAGTATGAGAAGCTCGCAGAACAGAGATTCGCTACTCACGAATAAAAAACGAAATAAAAAAACTCGGAAGATATAGAAATGTATCTTCCGAGTTTTTTTATTATGGGAACTGAGGATAATCCTCGAAGCGAGGCTTGCGCTTCTCCAGGAATGCCTTGCCGCCTTCCTGTGCCTCATCCATGGTATAATAGAGCATGGTGGCATCGCCTGCCAACTCCTGGATACCAGCCTGACCATCCAACTCGGCATTCAATCCAGCCTTGATCATACGGAGAGCCAAAGGAGAACGCTCCATCATGATTTCAGCCCACTCTACACAGGTATCCTCCAACTGATCGAGAGGAACCACCTTGTTAACCATTCCCATCTCCTCAGCCTCTTTTGCAGAATACTGCTTGCAGAGGAACCAGATTTCACGAGCCTTCTTCTGACCTACCATTCGTGCCAGATAAGAAGAACCGAAACCGGCATCGAAGCTTCCCACCTTAGGACCGGTCTGTCCGAAGATGGCATTCTCTGATGCGATGGTCAGGTCGCACATCACATGGAGCACATGACCGCCACCGATGGCATAACCATTCACCATGGCGATAACAGGCTTAGGCAAGCGGCGAATCTGCATCTGCACATCGAGCACGTTGAGACGAGGCACGCCGTCGTTGCCTACATATCCACCCCTGCCCTTCACATGCATATCACCACCGGCACAGAAAGCCTTGTCGCCAGCACCCGTCAGGATAACCACACGGATATCCAGACAGTCACGACAGTAGTTGAAAGCCTGCGCCATCTCCCAGGTAGTCAATGGGGTGAAGGCATTGCGATAACGCTCACGATTGATGGTAATCTTAGCAATGTGATTATACTCCTCGAAGATGATTTCCTTGAAATCAAAACCTTCTATCTTTTTCCATTCTCTCATATTTGAAAACTATTATAATATTTTTCTATTACCTGATTATCAGTTTCTATATCCGTTAGCACCTCCAGAAGCATCGGTCTGTCAGACTCGGTATGGATGAGCCAGTCGAGCCCCTCATGCAACGACTTCATATCATCAGTATTCTGATAAGCCACATTCTGTGCCAGACAAATGTGATAAGCCGAGGTGCAATGCTCAGCCATCACCAGTTTCTCGCGCGCAGCACTCTCCTTCAATCCCTTGAACTTGGCAAAGATGGCTCCGCCGCCATTGTTCAGCAACAAGATGCGAAGGCTACCATTGAGATTCTGATTCCAGAGAGCATTCTGATCGTAGAAGAAACTCAGGTCGCCCAACACGCAGAATACCTTCTGCTGGCTCTTGGCATCCGGATGATGATACTCCGAAAGATAGATAGACAAGCCTGCTGCCGTAGATAGCGACCCCTCAATACCATTTACACCCCGATTGCAATGCACATACTGACGGGCATAGATGCAAGCCAGACGAATAGCCATGCTATTGCCATAAAAGAGACGGCACTCACGGGTATCATCCAGTGAATGAGCCAGATATTCCGCCTGGAAAGCCTTCACAGCTGCCATACTGCTGAAGGACGGTTCATAATCGAAAGCATGACGTTTAGCCGCCCACAGTGCCTTCTCCCAACGTTCCTTATACGCATTCACTTCATCCCGATAAACCTGATCATAAGAAGTCATGGCATCTGCCAACTGTGTGGTATCACATGGGAAAATGCGGTCAATACGCATAAAGGTATCGATGTAATCACCATCTGTGCTTGCCCGCCATACCTTCGCCCCCTTCTTTACGGCAAGGCGAAGAAACTGTTTCAGACGCTTGCTCACCAAAGTGCCTCCTACATAGAGAATAAAATCGGGCATATAATCCTCGTCATACCCTATCTTATTCAGCACTTCATCGAAATTAGTAACCAGGAGGCCGCTGGAGAATTCCCGGCATGCAGGATCTTCACTTGATGTGCCCAGAGCCGTCGGTTCGATAAGCGTGACTGCCCATGAATCTATCTGCTTGATGCCGTAAAGCTGACTGCATGGGTAATCCTGCCCTACCACAATCATCGGTTTCCTGGCATTCAGGAAATCAAGCATATCACCATAATGGAAACTGCCGCCAAAGAGATTGGTCTTCACGTAATCCACCCAATGAGTTTTCGGAAGCTTATCTACCGTAAACTGATAAAGCGGTTCAGAAAGCTGGATATTGATGTGTACCGGACCTATCTTGCGATGCACACAGTCGATAACCGCTTCGTGCACCAACCGTTCGCAATACCATGCCTGCTCCTCATTGGATATAATCGGAAGATTCACACTCCTGTTGACCATCGTCCCAAAGACATTGGCTTGTGGCAGCGTCTGTCCATCCTGCTGTCCGATCCAAGTTTCAGGTCTATCAGCCGAAATCACGATGACAGGCAGTTTCTGATAAAAAGCCTCGCAGACTGCCGGATAGAGATTGAGCAATGCTGAACCGGAAGTAACGCATACCGCTACCGGATCGGGACATGGTGACGGATTACCCAAGGCAATGCCCATAGCCACAAATCCTGCACTGCGTTCATCGGTGACAGGATAGCAGGTAATGCCTTCCATCTCATTAAAATTATGCACGATAGGCGCATTACGACTTCCAGGACAAGCCACAACTCTTCTCACACCATGAGATGCGAGAACACCCGTCAGGATATTGACATTATCGATATTACTAAACACGAGAACTTACTTATAATTAAGATTTTATAATTAATCAAAGAAAAACACGTCTGATGAACTGACCATCTCAGCTAAAGCAATACCCGTCTGATGGTCTGCATCTTAGCTTCAGTCTCTTTCCATTCCTTTTCCATCTCGCTCTCCTTGAGCAATCCGCCACCGGCATAGAGTTCACAGGTTCCATCCGGCAGGATATTCATGCAGCGAAGGGAAACGAAGAGATGGGTCTTACCTTGCGGAGAGACAGGTCCCACAAAACCACTATAGTATTTGCGGGGCTGATGCTCATGCTGCAGGATAAACCGGCGGGCTTCCTCCTTCGGAATTCCGCAGACTGCAGGCGTAGGATAGAGTGCATCTATCACATCTCCCAACCTGCCTTCATCCCGCAGACGGAAACTGATATCCGTACGAAGATGATAGAGGTTTGCTGCCATCGTGGTATAAGGTCCCTTGAGCTGATAATCATCAGCAAAAGCCTTGATGCAATCTTCGATATAATCCGTGACATACTGTTGCTCCTCCTGATTCTTATGTGACCATTCCACGCCCTCCACCGGATAATCGGCAACAGTGCGGGACGGTTCCGCCTTCTGGGTACCCGCCAGCGACATCGTACTCATATTCCCCAGTTCTCCCTTGAGCAGAATCTCAGGAGTTGCCATCAGCCACATTCCCGACTGTGGGGTATAAACCAGGGAGACGAAGAGACGGGGATACATCCGGCACGCCTTCATAAAGAGATTTTCGAAATCCTTATCAGCAGTTCGCACAGTTGCCTTTCTTGCCAACACAATCTTTCTGAAAGTACCTTTCTCCAATTCCTGATGAAAACATTCAAAATCTTCGGCATAGGCATCACGATCAGAAGCGTCTTCTCCCTGAGCAGAATCAGATATTGAAATCGCTTTTGCATCAGAAATGGGCAAAAGGTTGCTTTCATCCGGATGAATGAGCAGCACGGGGCAATCGCTGGACGGCGAAAAAGGAGCTATCACAAAGCCATCCTTGCCATTCAGTTCCGCCACCGATGAGAGCACTTCCGGCTCACCCTCCCGCTGCGCCACATAATGAGCGTGATGCAGATAAGGCAAACGATAGTATGCAAATGCGGTCATACCTTATATTTCTGTCTTTTTAGATTCTTCTTTCTTTGAGTCTTTCTTTTTGGGAGTAAACACATAGTTGGTTACCTGCACGGTACAGATCAACTCACCGGCTGTATTCTTGATGGCTACCTCCCAAGTGTGCAAGGTTCTGCCCTTGTGTACCAGTTTGGCGTATGCCGTAACCGTATCACCTTCACTCACAGCCTGTACATGAGTACCACTCACATTGATGCCCACAGCAATCTGTCCCGGGCACAAAGCCAGGGAGCCAATGCCTGCTACATTCTCGGCAAGAGCCAGAGAGGCACCTCCACTCAAGAATCCGAAAGGTTGGCGGTTACGCTCATCCACTTTCATGGAAGCCTGAAGCGTATCAGGCTCTGGGGTAGATATGAAATGCATGCCGAGGGTCTTGGAAAGTCCATCGGTCTTGCTGATTCTCTTTACTAATTCATCTATGTTCATCCTTTATCAAAATTTAAAGTTGGTCGTTTAGGGGGATAAGAGTGAACGGATGTCCAGCTCACTCCTCACCTCATTTTCCTGCAAAAGTAATGCAAATTAAAGACAAAACAAAATAAATAAGTCTTTTTTAATCTTTTAAGCACTTTTTGCTTGGCATTATCGGCTTTTTACGCTATCTTTGCAGCATATTGAAACAACAACAAACAATTTTATGAAAAAATTACTTCTAGGACTATTATGCACCGTTACTCTGGGCGCATACGCTAATCCGGCAGACGATCTTCTGAATCGAATCGACAAGGGGGCTGCTGCCAAGTTTAAGACCATCCCTGTAAAATCAGACAAGGATTTCTTCGAGATAGACCAGGCTGGAAATGGCAAGAACACCACTGCGCCTAAACCAGCAGGCAAAAACAATCCTATCATCATCCGAGGCAACTCCTGGGTCAATATTGCCGTGGGCATCAACTGGTATCTGAAACACCATGCCGGCATCCACATCACCTGGAACAATATGAACCAAAAATTGCCAAACGTTCTTCCTGCCGTAAAACAGAAAGAGCGCCATGAAACCGACCTCAAGCTTCGCTACGATTTCAATTACTGCACCTTTTCTTATACGATGGCTTTCTGGGATTGGAACCGATGGCAGAAAGAAATAGACTGGATGGCATTGCATGGTATCAATATGCCGCTGGCTGCCGTGGGCACAGAATGCGTATGGCGCAATATGCTCCTGAAACTCGGTTATTCTGAGGAAGAAGTGGGCAAGTTCATCGCCGGACCAGCCTTTCTTGCCTGGTGGGAAATGAACAACCTGGAAGGCTGGGGTGGTCCGTTGCCGCAGAACTGGTATAAGCAGCAGGAAACCCTGCAGAAAAAGATTCTTGCCAGAATGAAAGAGATGGGCATGAAGCCAGTCTTACCGGGCTATTGCGGAATGGTGCCTCATGATGCCAAGAAGAGACTGGGACTGAACGTGACGGATGCCGGCAAGTGGAACGGTTACCAGCGTCCTGCCAACCTCTCTCCTACCGACAGCAGATTTACAGAAATCGCCGACTTATATTATAAGGAACTGACCAAGCTCTACGGAAAATCAGATTTCTATTCGATGGATCCTTTCCATGAGAGTGGAGATGATGCTGCCGTAGATTATGCCAAGGCTGGACAGGCGCTGATGAGTGCGATGAAGCGTGCCAACCCAAAGGCGGTCTGGGTGGTACAGGGATGGAACGAGAACCCTCGCCCTCAGATGATTGAAGACTTGAAGGTTGGCGACATCCTGGTACTCGACCTCTTCTCAGAATGCCGTCCGATGTTTGGCGGTCCTAGCATTCTGAAGCGGGATGGCGGTTACGGCAAGCACCAGTGGCTCTTCTGTATGCTCGAGAACTTCGGAGGCAATGTGGGTCTGCATGGAAGAATGGACCAGCTGCTGAACAACTTCTATCTGGCAACAGGAAAAAAGGGAGAAAGCAATCATAATAGTGAAACGCTCAAGGGTTGGGGCTTTACGATGGAGGGTTCGGAAAACAACCCTGTGATGTTTGAACTGATGAGCGAACTGCCTTGGCGTGCCGAGAAGACTACCAAGGAAGACTGGCTCAAGGAATACTGCTATGCCCGATATGGGGTACACGATGCAACCATCGAGAAGGCATGGGCGCTCCTGGCGCAGAGCATCTACAACTGTCCGGTGGGCAACAACCAGCAGGGTACTCACGAGAGCATCTTCTGCGGTCGCCCTTCGCTCAACAACTTCCAGGTTTCCAGCTGGTCGAAGATGCGCAACTATTACGACCCAGAGGATACCCGACAGGCAGCCATCCTCTTTGCCAGTGTTGCAGACAAATACCGTGGCAACAACAACTATGAGTACGATCTGGTAGATATCTGCCGACAGGCTCTCGCCGACCAGGGACGCAAACAGTACTGGAAGACCATCGCCGACTATCAATCATTCTCCCGCAAGGAGTTTGACAAGGATGCCGACCGTTTTCTGAAGATGATTCTGCTGCAGGACAAGTTGCTCGCCACCCGTCCGGAATTCCGTCTGGGCCACTGGATAGAGGAAGCGCGCAACCTGGGTAAGACCGCAGCAGAGAAAGACCTCTACGAATGGAATGCCCGCGTACAGATAACCACTTGGGGCAACCGTGTCTGTGCCGACGATGGAGGCTTGCGAGATTATGGACATAAGGAATGGCAAGGATTGCTGAAGGACTTCTACTACAAGCGCTGGAGTACCTATATGAAAGCCCTCGCCGACCAGATGGCGGCTTGCACGAACATCGATTACGAGGCTTTGGGCAGTGGCAAGAATGCCGGCAAGACATCCGCAGAACTCTTCCAACTGGCATTGCCTAGTGCTCCGAAAATCGACTGGTATGCGCTGGAGGAGCCTTGGACCCTGCAGAAGAACCCATACTCTTCGAAGCCAGAGGGAAATCCTGCAGACATAGCCAAAGAAGTCATTCATTTCATCAAGTAATTCATGATATCCATCAGATAAATATGAACAGATTAAAATCACTCGACGTGATGCGAGGACTCACCGTAGCCCTTATGATATTAGTAAACAATGGCGGGGAGCATAACTACAGTTTCCTGGAGCATAGCAAGTGGAATGGTCTCACCCCATGCGACCTGGTCTTTCCCTTCTTCCTCTTCATGATGGGAATGTCCACCTTTCTATCCCTGAAGAAGACTGAGTTCAAGCCTTCTGCCGCCATCTACAGAAAGATTGCCAAGCGAACCGTCCTGCTCTTTCTCATCGGTCTGGGCATCAACTGGTTTGACATGATATGCAACGGAGGTGGGCTAGACTTTGCCCACCTCAGAATCTGGGCTGTCCTGCAGCGCATCGCCCTCTGCTACGGAGTAGTGGCTATGCTTGCCATCACCCTGAACCACCGTTACTTCATCCATACCATCATCGGACTGATTGTCATCTATATGGGAATCCTGGTATTTGGCAACGGCTATGCATACGATGCCTCCATCAACATCCTGGCACAGGTAGATAGAAGCATTTTCGGCATCGACCATCTCTATCATAGAAGTCCGGTAGATCCCGAAGGACTGCTGAGCACGATTCCAGCCATCGCCCATACGATGATAGGATTCCTCTGCTGCAAGTACATCTCCATTGCGGGGCAGACTGTAGAATCCAAGATCAAGGTCTTGAAAGTGGCAGGTCTTGTGATGGTAGCCCTGGGATTCGGACTCTCCCTGATAGGTTTCGGAATCAACAAGCGCATCTGGAGTCCCAGCTACGTATTCGTAACCTGCGGATTCGCATCCTGGATATTGGGTATCCTGGTACAGTTTATCGACGGAAGAGGTGCTGCTACCGATTCAGCTGCGACAGGCGACAGCCAGAAGAAGCCGCAGAAAGACAACATCCTGACCAGGGGATTGCTCGCCTTTGGCATGAACCCACTCTTTCTCTATGTGATGAGCGAGGCGCTCGCCATCCTCTTCGGCAGCTTCGGCATCAAGGCAGATATCTTTGCCGGCATCCACAGCCTCATCACCGATGATTATGTGGCATCGCTCACCTACGCCCTCTTCTTTGTAGCCATCCATGCCGTGATGGGAGTCTGGATGTATCACAAGAAAATCTTCATCAAACTATAGGCTCGTGCAATTTTTGCATAGATAAATCACCTTATTGTATTAAAAAGCATAAAAATAGGGTGCGAGTTCGGAAAATTATTTGTATTTTTGCACCAAAATAAGAAAATATAAAGATATATCTGAATATAATATGAACATTTTAGAGTTAAGCGAACAGGAGATCGTTCGCAGACAGAGTCTTCAGACATTGCGCGAGATGGGCATCGATCCATATCCAGCAGCAGAGTTTCCAACCAATGCATTCAGCACTGATATCAAGGCTGAGTTCAAGGACGAGGACGAGCCACGCCAGGTAGTTATCGCTGGCCGTATGATGGGTCGCCGCGTAATGGGTAAAGCAAGCTTCGCTGAGTTGCAGGACTCAAAGGGAAGAATCCAGGTCTATATCGCCCGCGACGAGATTTGTCCAGACGAGAACAAGGACCTTTATAATACTGTATTCAAGAAGCTCCTCGACATCGGTGACTTCATCGGCGTAAAGGGTTTCGTTTTCCGTACACAGACTGGCGAGATTTCTGTTCACGCCAAGGAGTTGTGCCTGCTCTCCAAGAGCTTGAAGCCACTCCCAATCGTGAAGTACAAGGATGGTGTAGCTTACGACAAGTTCGACGATCCTGAGTTGCGTTACCGTCAGCGCTATGTTGACCTCATCGTAAACGACGGCGTGAAGGATACCTTCCTGCAGCGTGCTACCGTACTCCGCACCCTGCGCAACGTACTCGACAACGCTGGTTATACAGAGGTAGAGACTCCAACCCTCCAGAGTATTGCCGGTGGTGCTTCTGCCCGCCCATTCATCACCCACTTCAACGCACTCGACCAGGATATGTACATGCGTATTGCTACCGAGCTTTATCTGAAGCGCCTCATCGTAGGTGGTTTCGAGGGTGTCTATGAGATTGGCAAAAACTTCCGCAATGAGGGTATGGACCGTAACCACAACCCAGAGTTCACCTGTATGGAGCTTTATGTTCAGTACAAGGACTACAACTGGATGATGGCATTCACAGAGAAGTTGCTCGAGACTATCTGTATCGCTGTCAACGGCAAGCCTGAGCGTGAGATTGATGGCAACATCATCAGCTTCAAGGCTCCATATCGCCGTCTGCCTATCCTCGATGCCATCAAGGAGAAGACCGGTTTCGACTGCAACGGCAAGACCGAGGAAGAAATCCGCGCATTCTGCAAGGAGAAGGGCATGGATGTAGATGAGACCATGGGTAAGGGTAAGTTGATCGACGAACTCTTCGGTGAGTTCTGCGAGGGTACTTTCCTCCAGCCAACCTTCATCACCGACTATCCTGTAGAGATGTCTCCATTGACCAAAATGCACCGTTCTAAGCCAGGCTTGACCGAGCGTTTCGAGTTGATGGTAAACGGTAAGGAGCTTGCCAACGCATACTCTGAGCTCAACGACCCAATCGACCAGGAAGAGCGTTTCATCGACCAGATGAAGCTTGCCGACAAGGGTGATGACGAGGCGATGATCATCGATCAGGACTTCCTCCGTGCCCTCCAGTACGGTATGCCTCCTACATCAGGTATCGGTATCGGTATCGACCGTCTCGTTATGTTGATGACCGGCAAGACCTTTATCCAGGAGGTATTGTTCTTCCCACAGATGAAGCCAGAGAAGAAAATGCCACAGAGCACCATCAAGGAATGGGAAGAGATTGGCGTGCCAGAGGATTGGGCATACGTGCTCCGCAAGGCAGGTTTCAACCTCATCTCTGATATCCGTGAAGAGAAGGCTCAGGGTCTCCAGCAGAAAATCGGAGAAATCAACAAGAAGTACAAGCTCGGCTATGACAAACCTTCTGTTGACGACATTCAGGGCTGGATTGACGCAGCAAACAAATAAAATCAAGTTTATTCCGTTTCAAGAATTAGAGAATTTCAGATCTTTTCTCCAATTCTCTAATTCTTGAAAAAACTTGAGAACATTTAACACTTAACATTATATAATAAGGTGTATAATTGCGGTAAAATAGCGATAATTGGCGGCGGTAGCTGGGCTACAGCAATAGCCAAGATTGTGGTGGGACATACTCATCACATAGGTTGGTATATGCGTCGCGATGACCGCATCGAGGACTTCAAGCGTATGGGCCACAACCCTGCCTATCTGATGTCAGCACGATTCAATGTGGATGAGATATTCTTCTCTTCCGACATCAACAAGATAGTGCAGAACTACGATACACTCGTATTCGTTACCCCATCGCCTTACCTGAAGAACCATCTCAAGAAACTCAAGACACGGATCAGCGACAAGTTCATCATCACAGCCATCAAGGGTATCGTGCCTGATGAGAACCTTGTCTGCTCGGAATATTTCCATCAGGTTTATGACGTACCATACGAGAACCTGGCATGTATCGGCGGTCCTTCTCATGCCGAGGAGGTAGCCTTGGAGCGATTGAGTTACCTCACCGTGGGTTGCAGCGACACAGACAAAGCGCATGCCTTCGCCAACGACTGTTTGGCGAGTGAGTATATCAAGACCAAAACTTCCAGCGACGTCATCGGTATCGAATACTCATCGGTACTGAAAAACGTGTATGCCATTGCAGCAGGTATCTGTGGTGGTTTGAAGTATGGTGACAACTTCCAGGCGGTACTCATGTCGAACGCCGTACAGGAGATGCATCGCTTCCTCACTGCCGTCCACCCTATCGACCGTTGCATGTACGATTCGGTATATCTGGGCGACCTGCTCGTAACGGGTTACAGCAACTTCTCCCGCAACCGCACCTTCGGAACCATGATAGGCAAGGGCTATAGCGTGAAAAGTGCGCAGATAGAGATGGAGATGATAGCCGAGGGATTTTTCGGCACGAAGTGTATGAAGGAAATCAATCGCCACATGCACGTCAACATGCCGATTCTCGATGCCGTATATAATATATTGTACGAACGTATCAGTCCGCAAATCGAAATCAAGCTCTTGACCGACTCGTTCAGATAAAGGAGAAACATTAACACATTCATTTAGATATTTAAAAGGAAAAATGAAAAGTATCAGCTTAAACATTACAAAGGCTGCATCATTCCTCGCAGAGGGTGCAGTAAAGGCTTACGAGCCTAAGGTAAAGGCCGCTCAGGAAGCTCTTGAGAACGGCACATGTGAAGGTAACGATTTCTTGGGATGGTTGCATTTGCCATCTTCTATCACTCCTGAGTTCCTCAATGAAATCCAGGCTGTTGCCAACACATTGCGCGAAAAGTGTGAGGTCGTTGTTGTGGCAGGTATCGGTGGTAGCTACCTCGGTGCACGCGCCGTTATCGAAGGTCTCGGCAACTCTTTCGCATGGCTCGTCAACGATAAGAAGAACCCAACTATCCTCTTCGCAGGTAACAACATCGGTGAGGATTACCTCTTCGAGTTGACTTCTTTCCTGAAGGACAAGAAGTTTGGTGTCATCAATATCTCTAAGTCTGGTACCACAACTGAGACTGCTCTCGCTTTCCGTCTTCTGAAGAAGCAGTGCGAGGATCAGCGCGGCAAGGAAGAGGCTAAGGATGTTATCGTTGCTGTAACCGATGCCAAGAAGGGTGCTGCACGTACTTGCGCTGACAAGGAGGGTTACAAGAGCTTCATCATCCCTGACAACGTGGGTGGCCGTTTCTCTGTTCTTACTCCAGTAGGTCTGCTGCCTATCGCAGTAGCTGGTTTCGATGTTAAGCAGCTCGTAGCTGGTGCTGCAGACATGGAAAAGGCTTGCGGCAAGGACGTTGCTTTCGAGGAGAATCCTGCTGCTATCTATGCAGCTACACGTCAGGCTCTCTATACACAGGCTGGCAAGAAGATTGAGATCGTCTGCAACTTCCAGCCTAAGCTTCACTACTTCGCTGAGTGGTGGAAGCAGCTCTATGGTGAGAGCGAGGGTAAGGACCAGAAGGGTATCTTCCCAGCAGCTTGCGACTTCACTACCGACCTTCACTCTATGGGCCAGTGGATTCAGCAGGGCGAGCGCTCTATCTTCGAGACTGTTATCAGCGTAGAGACTCCTAACGAGAAGTTGCTCTTCCCTCACGATGATGAGAACCTCGACGGTTTGAACTTCCTTGAGGGCAAGCGTGTTGACGAGGTGAACAAGATGGCTGAGCTCGGTACACGTCTGGCTCACGTTGACGGTGGTGTTCCTAACATCCTGGTTAACGTACCTGAGTTGAACGCTTACTACCTCGGTCAGTTGATCTACTTCTTCGAGAAGGCTTGCGGTATCAGCGGTCTCTTGGAAGAGGTGAACCCATTCAACCAGCCAGGTGTTGAGGCATACAAGAAGAATATGTTCGCATTGCTCAACAAGCCAGGTTATGAGGCAGAGAGCAAGGCTATCCAGGAGCGTCTGGCTAACGAGAAGTAATTGATGAAAGAAATTATTTCAAAATACTTAAAAGACCACGGCTTTGGGGAATTCAACCCTAAAGCCGTTCTTTTTGATATGGATGGCGTATTGTATAACAGTATGCCCAACCATGCCGTGGCTTGGCAGGAGTCAATGAAGCAGTTTGACATCCACATGACTGCCGCAGATGCCTATGCCACCGAGGGAGCCCGAGGCATCGACACCATCCAGATGATGGTGAAGAAGCAGAAGGGTATCGACATCACACTGGATGAAGCACAGAAGATGTATGATGTGAAGACAGACATCTTCCACTCCATGCCTACCGCCGAGATTTTCCCTGGTGTGAAGGAAATCATGCAGAAGATCAAGGAAGCCGGTATGCAGGTAGGTGTCGTGACGGGCAGCGGTCAGCGCCCACTCATCCAGAGACTTCTCAATGACTTCGGCAAATATCTCGATGAAGAGCATATCGTAACTGCTTATGATGTGAAGCGAGGCAAGCCAAATCCAGATCCTTATCTGATGGGATTGCAGAAAGCTGGCAACCTGCAGCCTTGGGAAGGCATCGTGGTAGAGAATGCTCCTTTGGGCGTTCGTGCCGGTGTGGCAGCCAACATCTTCACCGTAGCCATCAACTCCGGTCCTTTGCCAGATACAGAATTATCTGATAAAGGCAGCAACCTGCTCTATCATCAGATGACAGAGTTCTGCGATGACTTTGGAAACTTGATTGATGCAGCAAAAGAATCAGGCAATATATCCGTTCAATTTAACTATCAAGGTATATGAAACATTTCAAATTAATGATGCTCGGCCTTGCCTTATCTGCAGGATTCACTACCCAGACACAGGCACAGGAAGCACAGAGCTTCGTTCACCAACAGTCAAACACAGAAGATTACGTCTGGCCAACAGATCCACAAGTATTAACCAAACTCAAGCACTGGCAGGACCAGAAGTTCGGTGTATTGATGCACTGGGGACTCTATAGCGTACCTGGCATCGTAGAATCCTGGTCAATTTGTTCGGAAGACTGGATTGTACGTGAGCGCAAACCAACCTACGAGGAGGACAAGGCATGGTACTGGAGTCAGAAAGATTCCCTCAACCCAGTGAACTTCGACCCTAGCAAATGGGCTGACGTGATGAAAAAGGCAGGTATGAAGTATATGATCTTCACCACCAAGCACCACGATGGCTTCTGCATGTTTGATACCAAATATACCGACTTCTCCATCGCCCATGGACCTTTCGGCAAGGATCCACGCCACAACATCGCCAAGGAGGTATTCAATGCCTACCGAAACAAGGGATTCATGATTGGCTGTTATTTCTCCAAACCAGACTGGCACAGCAAATGGTTCTGGAACCCTTATTATGCAACCCCTAACCGCCGCATCAACTACAAGAAGCAGCAGCATCCAGACTGGTGGCAGAACTACCGCAAGTTTACCCAGAACCAGCTCAACGAGCTGACCACCGATTATGGCAACATCGATATCCTGTGGCTCGATGGCGGATGGATTACCGGCGAGGAAATCGGTCTTGATACCATTCTGGTAGATGCCCGCAAGCGTAATCCGGGTATGATCAGTGTAGATAGAACCATTCGTGGAAAGAATGAGAACTATCAGACTCCAGAGCAGGGTATCCCAGCCAAGCAGCTCGATATTCCTTGGGAAAGCTGCATCACCCTGAGCCATGCATGGGGATGGACACCTAACGCCAAGTTCAAGTCACCTAACAAGGTAATCGGTATTCTCTCTGAAATTGTGGCAAAGGGCGGATGTCTCGCTCTCGGCGTTGGTCCGAAGGCAGATGGAACCCTGCAACCGGAAGTTGTGAATACCCTCCTGAAGATAGGAAGCTGGCTCAACAAGAACGGTCAGGCTATTTACTCTACCGTCAATGCAGCCCACTATAATGATGGCAAGGTATGGTTTACCGCCGACAAGAACGGCAAGACCCTCTACGCCATCTATGCACTGGAAGATGGAGAGAAGACCCCTAAGACCATTACCTGGACAGAAAACAAGCCTAAGGGCAAGCTGATTCTGCTGCAGAACGGCAAGTCTGTCAAGTACACCGTCAAGGGCAATCAGGTAACCGTTACCCTTCCATCCGGACTCAAGAATGAACCTCTGGCATTCAAGTTTAATTCTAAATAAAGAAAAACAAATATAAAAAAGTATAAAGGTAGTGATAAGATTCGTTTTTTATCACTACCTTTGTGCTTACATATAATATAATGTATATAAAATATAGTAACTATAAAAACTTAAAGAACAAGAATTATGAGTAACTATCCTAAAATCGGTATCCGTCCTACTATCGACGGACGTCAGGGAGGTGTACGAGAAAGCCTCGAGGAAAAAACCATGAATTTGGCTAAGTCTGTAGCCAAATTGATTTCAGAAAACTTACGTAATGGCGATGGCTCACCTGTAGAGTGTGTAATCGCTGACAGTACCATTGGTCGTGTAGCAGAGAGTGCAGCTTGCGCAGAAAAGTTTGAGCGCGAGGGTGTTGGCTCTACCATCACCGTTACTTCCTGCTGGTGCTATGGTGCAGAAACTATGGATATGAATCCACACTGGCCTAAGGCAGTATGGGGATTCAACGGTACAGAGCGTCCAGGTGCTGTTTATCTGGCTGCCGTTCTCGCAGCTCATGCCCAGAAGGGATTGCCAGCTTTCGGTATCTACGGTCATGATGTACAGGACTTGGAGGATGACTCCATCCCTGCTGACGTAGCAGAAAAGATTCTTCGCTTTGCAAGAGCTGCCCAGGCTGTAGCTACCATGCGCGGCAAGTCTTATCTCTCTATGGGTAGCGCCTGCATGGGCATCGCCGGTTCCATCGTTGACCCTAACTTCTTCCAGGAGTACCTCGGTATGCGCAACGAAAGTGTTGACCTTACTGAGATTATCCGCCGCATGACTGAGGGTATCTACGACCCTGTGGAGTACGAGAAGGCTATGGCATGGACCCGCGAGCACTGTATGTGCAATGAGGGTGAGGACATCGCCAACAATGAAAAGGCAAAGACACGTGAGCAGAAGGATGCTGACTGGGAGTTTATCGTGAAGATGACTATCATCATGCGTGACTTGATGCACGGTAACCCAAGATTGAAAGAATTAGGTTTCAAGGAGGAAGCATTGGGGCACAATGCCATCGCCGGTGGTTTCCAGGGACAGCGTCAGTGGACAGACTTCTACCCTAACGGCGACTATCCTGAGGCTCTCCTCAATACTTCATTCGACTGGAACGGTATCCGGGAGGCTATCATTCTCGCTACAGAGAATGATGCAGGCAATGGCGTAGCCATGCTGTTCAACCACCTGTTGACAGGTCGTGCTCAGATCTTCAGCGACGTTCGTACCTACTGGAGTCCAGAGGCTGTGAAGCGTGTTACCGGTAAGGAACTTACAGGTCAGGCAGCAGGTGGTATCATCCACTTGATCAACTCTGGTGCTACCACACTCGACGGTACAGGTCAGGCTACAGATGCAGAGGGCAACCCAATCATGAAGCAGCCTTGGGAGATGACCGAGGAGGATGTAGATAAGTGCTTGAAGGCAACTACCTGGTATCCAGCCAACCGTGACTACTTCCGTGGCGGCGGTTTCTCTTCCAACTTCCTCAGCAAGGGCGGTATGCCTGTAACCATGGTTCGTCTGAACCACGTAAAGGGTCTTGGTCCTGTGCTCCAGCTGGCAGAAGGTTGGACTGTAGAGATTGATCCTGAGATTCACAAGGTTCTCGACAAGCGTACAGACCCAACATGGCCTACAACCTGGTTCGCACCACGCCTTTGCGACAAGGCTCCATTCAAGGATGTATATTCTGTGATGAACAACTGGGGCGCAAACCATGGTGCTATCAGCTATGGTCATATCGGTGCCGACCTCATCACCCTCTGCTCTATTCTCCGCATCCCAGTATGCATGCACAATGTAGAGGACGATAAGATCTTCCGTCCAGCATCTTGGAACGCATTCGGTATGGACAAGGAAGGTGCAGACTTCCGTGCTTGCAAGAACTACGGTCCTATATATAAATAAGGTGTAACACCATCAGTACGAATATCATTCAAAAGAAAGAAAAAGAAAATGATTACAGAAGAGCATATTCAGAAATTCCTGGAGCAGGCTCACCGCGTAGGCGATGCAGCTCTCACCATCTGCAGTAGTGGCAACCTTTCTTGGCGCATTGGCGACGAGGCTCTTGTCTCAGGTACAGGTTCATGGGTTCCTAGCCTCCAGAAGGAGAAGGTATCTCAGTGTCTGGTAGCAACGGGCGAAGTTCTCAATGGTGTCAAGCCTTCTATGGAGAGCGGATTCCACCTCGGCGTACTCCGTGAGCGTCCTGACTGCGACGTGGTTCTCCACTTCCAGTCTCCTTTTGCAACAGCTGTAGCTTGTATGCAGGAAACTCCCAAAGACTTCAATGTAACCGCAGAGGTACCATGCCACGTAGGCAAGGAAATCCCTGTGATTCCTTACTATCGTCCAGGTTCTCCAGAATTGGCAGCAGCTGTCATCGCAGCCTTGAAGGATCACAACTCTGCTCTCTTGCTGAAGCACGGACAGGTAGTTTGCGGCAAGAATTTCGATGAGGTGTTCGAGCGTGCCATGTTCTTTGAGATGGCTTGTAGAATCATCGTTCAGAGTGGCGGCAAATACACCACACTGACACCGGAAGAAATCGACGATCTCGAGGTTTACGTTTTAGGTAAGAAACAATAAACCTCTATCCTCTATATGAGAGAAGCGGTAGGAGAGAAAGCTGCCCGCTACGGGCACTCTCCTACCGCTTTTTATACGAAACAACTTTTATCTACCCAAACATTTATAAATAACTATGATTTATCTAGCTATAGATTTCGGTGGAGGCAGCGGACGAGTGATTGCCGGAAAACTAGAAAACGGCAAGCTCGAAATGGAGCTCATCCATCGTTTCCCTAACCGACAGGTAAGATTAGGCAACCACGTCTATTGGGATTTCCTCGCCCTTTTCGAGGATATGAAGACGGGACTGAAGATGGCAGGAGCCAAGGGACTCAAGGTGGATGGCATTGCCATCGACACCTGGGGAGTGGATTTCGGTCTCATCGACCAGGACGGCAACCTTCTGGGCAACCCGGTATGTTATCGCGATGCCCGCACCAAGGGAATGCCGGAAGAAGTTTTCAAGCAGATTGATCCATCGGCACATTATGCCATCAACGGCACGCAGGTGATGGAAATCAATACCCTCTTCCAGTTATACAGTCTGAAGAAAGCCAACAGTCCACAGTTGGAGAAGGCAGCTCATCTGCTTTTCACCCCAGACCTCTTCAGCTACTATCTCACAGGCGAAGCCAACAATGAATATACCATCGCATCCACATCAGAACTCCTGAATGCAACCACCAAGGACTGGGACTGGGAAACCATCGACCAGTTGGGTCTTCCACACCACATCTTCGGCAAGATCGTGATGCCAGGCACCGTAAGAGGAAAGCTGCGCCGCGACATCGCAGAGGAAACCGGACTCGGAGAAGTGGATGTCATCGCAGTAGGTTCTCATGATACAGCCAGTGCGGTAGCAGCCGTACCTGCTACAGAAGATGAATACCCGATGGCATTCATCAGTTCAGGAACCTGGTCGCTTCTGGGTGTTGAGATAGAAAAGCCAATCCTTACCGAGGAAGCCCGAAAGGCAGAGTTTACCAACGAGGGCGGCATTGGCGGTCGCATCACCTTCCTGCAGAACATCACAGGTCTCTGGATCATGCAGAGACTGATGGCAGAATGGAAGGAGAATGGCGAGGAACAGCAGTTCGACATCATCCTCCCTCTGGCAGAGGAAGCTCACATCAATGCCATCATCCCTGTGGATGACGCTGCGTTCCAGAATCCGGCATCCATGCAGCAGGCTATCATCGACTACTGCGTCACCCATCAGCTGCAGGTTCCTCAGACCAAGGCAGAAATCGTGCGCTGCGTACTCCAGTCGCTGGCTGCCAAGTATGCCGAGGCTACCGCTCACCTCAACGAGATGTTACCACAGCCAATCAAGTGCATGCACATCATCGGCGGCGGCTCACAGAACAAGTTACTCAACCGTCTCACCTCCGAAGCATTGGGCGTTCCAGTCATTGCGGGTCCTATAGAGGCTACGGGTATGGGCAACATCCTGACCCAGGCACTTGCCAAGGGAGAAATCAAGGATATCGACGAGCTGAGAGCCGTGGTAAGACAAAGCATCTGATCCATCCGAATATTTACCTACAAACATAAACGCAGACAATATTAACCTGAAATATGGAACAAAAAAAGAAAGAATCAATCCTGATGAAAGACGGGGTGAGCTACCTCGTACCCTTCATATTAATCACATCGTGCTTTGCACTGTGGGGATTTGCCAATGATATCACCAATCCGATGGTGAAGGCATTCTCCAAGATCTTCCGAATGTCATCTACGGATGGTGCACTGGTACAGGTAGCCTTCTACGGCGGTTACTTCGCCATGGCTTTCCCTGCCGCCATCTTCATCCGCCGCTTCTCCTACAAGGCAGGCGTACTGCTGGGATTAGGACTCTATGCCTTCGGTGCATTCCTCTTCTATCCGGCAAAGATGATGGGCGAATATTATCCATTCCTCCTCGCCTACTTCATCCTTACCTGCGGACTCTCCTTTCTGGAGACATCGAGCAACCCTTACATCCTGTCGATGGGAACGGAGGAGACGGCAACACGCCGACTGAACCTGGCACAATCGTTCAACCCGATGGGTTCGCTGCTCGGTATGTATGTAGCGATGAACTTTATCCAGGCAAAACTCAACCCGCTTGATACTGCTGGGCGCGCCAATCTCTCGGATAGCGAGTTTGAGGCAATCAAGGAATACGACCTTTCGGTACTGATCAATCCATACCTGATTATCGGTCTGGTCATCCTCACCATCTTCTTCATCATCCTGTTTACCAAGATGCCGAAGAACAGCGAGAAAGACAACAAGATCAACTTCGTGCCTACCCTTCGCCGCATCTTCCGCATGCCGCACTATCGTGAAGGCGTATTCACCCAGTTCTTCTATGTGGGCGCACAGATTATGTGCTGGACCTTCATCATCCAGTATGGTACCCGCATTCTGATGCAGGAAGGTATGGCAGAGATTGATGCCGAGGTAACTTCGCAGAAGTTCAACATCATTGCGATGGTACTGTTCTGCTGTTCCCGCTTCATCTGCACCTTCATCCTCCGCTTCTTCAACGCAGGACAGTTGCTGATGATATTGGCGATAGCAGGTGGCTGCTTCACAGCCGGCGTCATTGCCCTTCACAACATCTGGGGTCTCTACTGTCTGGTGGCAGTAAGTGCTTGCATGTCATTGATGTTCCCTACCATCTATGGTATAGCCCTGAGGGGTCTTGGCGATGACGCCAAGTTTGGTGCTGCCGGTCTGATCATGGCAATCCTGGGCGGTAGTGTCCTGCCACCTTTGCAGGCATCCATCATCGATATGCATACCGTATTCGGAATGCCATCTACCAATGCGTCGTTCATTCTTCCATTCATTTGTTTCGTGGTGATTGCCATCTATGGATATCGCACGAAATTGCGCAGTATAGGCAAACTTTTAGGTTAAAATCAGCAAGCTGTGGCCGTTTGTTATCGGTCACAGCTTATTTTTTAGTTAAATAGTTCTAAAGTCGACAAATATTCACAGCATTTTCTATGTCAATTAATAAATTTTACGTATTTTTGCCTAAAATTTTAAAGAGACTTACCAACCTAGATAATAAATAAAAGAAAATCAGATTGTAAGTGAGTACAATTAAACATTTCAAGCAAGAACAATTAAATATAAATAGTTATTCATTACATTAAAAGTTTGTATTATGGCAAAAACTAACAAAACAATGAATCTGGCATTCGCCTTGATGGTTGGTTCTGCTGGTGCTGCTTACGCAGGTATTCCTGCCGTGAACAGCGTACAGAACGTACAGCAAGACGAGACATGTACAGGTATCGTCAAGGATGCTACTGGCGAAACAGTCATTGGTGCTTCTATTCTCATCAAGGGAACAAGCAACGGAACTGTGACAGACATTGATGGTAACTTTTCACTCAAGGGTGTGAAAAAGGGAACTATTCTCCGCATTTCTTACGTAGGATTTGAAACTAAAGAGGTTACTTACAATGGCAAACCTCTCGAAATCACTTTAAAAGACGATTCAAAAGCACTTGAAGAAGTCGTAGTAACTGCTCTTGGTATCAAGAAGGATGCCAAGAAGTTGGGTTATGCAGTCAGCTCTATCAATGCTGAAGATTTGAACAGAACAGGTGGTGCGAATTTGGCAGCTGGTCTTTATGGTAAGGCATCAGGTGTTCGTATTCAGTCTGCACCAGGTGGCGGTACATCAGCTGTATCTATCTCTGTTCGTGGTCTTTCTTCTATCAACGGTAATACCCAGCCTTTATTGATTCTTGATGGCGTGCCAATCCATAATGGTAATACCAACAATAATGACTATTGGGGCAACCAGCGAATCAACTCAAACGGTCTCGTAGATATCAACCCAGAGGATATTGAGAATATCTCTATCTTGAAGGGTGCAGCAGCTTCAGCTCTTTATGGTTCAGAGGCAGCTAATGGTGTTGTAATGATTACTACCAAAAAGGGACAGAAAGGAACCGGAACACATGTTGACTTCAGCGCAAACGTAAGCTTCGACAAGGTGGCTTATATGCCTGAAATCCAGAAGGAATTCGGTCCTGGTTATGACAACTGGGCTCTTGGCGACACACAGGAAGCAGCTACAGGTTTCCGTAACACTCGCTTCGACCGCAATGGCAACAACATTGTTACTCCAAACCGCGAAGCCATCTATACCTATGGTGCCCGATATGATTCCAGCAAAAAGGTTACCTACTTTGATGGTACAGAACGTTCATTTACTCCTATTGATCACAACCAATGGGAAGATATCTTCCGTACAGGTATAAACCAGACTTATAATCTTGCATTGACCAACAGCACAGACCGCAATAGCCTGCGTTTCTCTTATACATACAATGATGTACAGGCAATGCAGTATAACTCTAACAACAACAAGCACAACTTCAACTTAAATGGTTCATTTGATGTTACCAAGACCATCAAGTTGAACTATGCTGCAACATTCACATCACAATATATCAAGAACCGTCCTTATCGTATCAGCCGTCTGGTATGTAACTATTCTGGAATGTTCGGTGGTTTCACAGATGTTAAATATATCCGTGAGCACACACTTACCAGTCAGGGATACCAGAACAGTATCTACCGTGCCAATGGCGGAACTGACCAGACCTTGACTCCAGACGAGCAGTTCCTTTACACTCCAATGGGTTCTACTTCTTTGATGTCAGAGTACTTCTGGAATATCCTGGGTAAGACACAGGAAGAGAATCACACTCGCTTTATCGGTTCTGTAAACCCTACATGGGACATCATCCCTGGATTGAAGCTGAGTGCCCGTATCGCTACAGATATCACAACCAATAAGATTGAGAATAAGAACCGTGCAGAAACTCCACACTTGTTCTCTACTACAGGTCAGTTCTCTGATTCATACGGTTTGAGCAACGACCAGTATTCTATCGTATATGGTGATGTCATGTTGATGTTCGACAAGACTTTCGCTGAGAAGCATAACATTACCGCCAATTTCGGTTGGAATGGACGTCATGAGTCATATTATCAGTCAAGTGTCAGCACAACAAATGGTCTGTCACAGGAAAACTGGTTCCATTTGAATGCTTCCGTTGGTACAAAGAGTGCAGATATGAACAAGCAAGACCTGCTCCGCACAGGTATGTTCCTGACAGCCAGCTATGGCTTCGACAACTGGGCTTACCTGGAAGGAACCATCCGCCAGGAGAAGACTTCCACATTGGCTGACGGCAACAACTCTTTCTGGTATCCATCAGTTAGTGCAAGTGTTCTCTACACAGAACTTCTGAAAGATAAGTGTCCTAAGTGGTGGAACTATGGTAAGATTCGTGCTTCATACGGTATCGTAGGTAATGCTCCTGAGATTTACAGAGCAAACATGGCCTACAAGCAGGGTTCTTTGAATAAGAACAATACCTATACATACGCATTTGTTGATACCGAGATCGGTAACGAAGGCATCAAACCAGAAAAGAAGCATGAGTATGAGTTGGGTATCGAGAACAAGTTCTTGAACAACCGCTTGGGTATGGAATTCAGTTACTATTACAATGATATCAAGGATCAGATTCTCCAGACTTCTGCAGCAGCCTCTATGGGTGGTCGCAGTATGCTGATGAATATCGGTGAGTTGACCAACAAGGGTATTGAGTTGAGCGTATATGGAACACCTATCCAGAATAAAGACTGGAACTGGGAGCTCCGTGGTAACTTGGCCTGGAACAAGAATACAGTAAAGAAGTTGGCAGATGGACTTGATGTTCTTTCTCACCAAACATTCGATGGTGGTGCAGCCAGCCTTGAGTCTCATGTAGGTGAATCTATGGGTGACTGGTATGCATATACCTGGAAGACCGACGATAAGGGCAACTACATCATTGGTGCCGACGGTCTTCGCATTGCAGACAAAACAGAACGTCACAAGGTGGGTAATGCCATGCCTAAGATGACAGGTGGTTTCGGTACCAGCTTAAGATACAAAAACTGGGCTCTTGATATGTCATTCGACTTCCGCATTGGTGGTGATGTATTCAATCAGCCATGGCAGTATATGATGGATGCAGGTAACATCAAGGATGCAGTAGGTGCACGTGACGCAGCCTCTGGCGGTCTCTTCTACTATAGTACAGCAGACGATGTTAGCCAGAAGGGTTCTATCGTAAGAGTAGATCCTTCAACTATCAGCAACTACAAGCGTGGTGAGACTAAGATTGATGGCCATTTGGTATGGGACAATGGTGTTATCCAGAAGGGTGTAAAGGAAGACGGAACACCTAACGACATCATCGTTACCCAGTTTGAAATCAATGACAGCCAATATGGTTGGGGTACAGGTGCAAACCAGAGTTACGCTGATGCTATCCAGAAGAACAGTTACGTAAAATGCCGTGAGATCAGCTTGGCATACACATTGCCAACCTCTTTGACCAAGAAGTTTGCTTGCACAAACCTGACGATTTCTGCATTCGCACGTAACCCTTTCTATATCTACCGTTCATTGAAGTTGTTCGATTCAGAAACTTCTGATGGTACAAGCTGGATTTATCAGGCACAGGTGGGTGGTTCTACAGCCAGTGCCCGTACATTCGGTGTTTCACTCCGTGCTAGCTTCTAATTAAATTAGTAATTCATAGTTAATTAAGAAACATATATGAAAAAGAAGATATTTTCAATCATGATGGCTGGTTTGGCACTCGTTGCTCTCGGTTCATGCTCTAATACAGACTACACCGAGAAATATCAAGATCCTTCAAAAACCAATACGGTAAGTGTACCAGACGTTTTCACTGCCGTACTTTTCAAAGGTAATACTTGGTTGAACCCAGTATATTATCGCTATTATTGCCAGACCCAGACATCAGGTGTCTTTGGTGGAATGATCGGTTCTTCCAACGGAAAAGGACGTTTTATGGGCGGTGGTGAAGGCCGCTTCAACGACCGATGGACTAACTTCTATGATATGCTGACTCAATATCGCGTATTGGAGAAGACATACAATAAGCTTGATGAGTCTGAACAGAGCGCCAACAAGGTTTACCTGATGGTTAGCCGTTCTATACTGGAGTCTCAGCTCCATGAGATGTTGTCACTTTTTGGTGCAGTTCCATTCAAGGGTGCCGGCACTTTATGGGAGAATAGTGACTATACCGGTGCAAAGCAGAAAGCTGCTTACGACGATGATGCAGACCTCTACAAGATGATTCTGGCAGATCTTAAAGAAGCCGGTGATTATTTTGCAGAAGGTGGTCCTTCTACAGCCGTACAGAACGCAATGGCTTCCAAGGATTATACCATTGCAGCAGGAAATGCAGCTCGCTGGCAGAAGTACATCAACTCACTTCGCCTTCGTATCGCTCTCCATCTTTCTACAAATGGTAGCGTAACAAGCGAAGCTCATGCCGCAATCAAGGAAATCGTAGAGAACCCAACCAAGTACCCAGTTATTGAAAGCAACGCAGACAACATGGGTGTTGAGCCTAGTACCAACTCTGATGACTTCAACTGGGGCAAGAGCATTTCTCAAGCTCTCTGGACAGGTTACACTCCATCACAGGCTATGCTCGATGCATTGAACGTACCAGCCAATGGTATTCCAACAGCTGATACCGACCCACGTATTCAGGTAATGTTGGATCCTAATCCAGATGGAGAGTATATCTCATACGATGTTACAAAGACCAACTCTGAAATTTCTGATATCGCAACAGAAAAAGGCAAGGACTATCAGAAACGTAAGCTTTATCCAGCTAACTACTATTGTGTACTTGACTCACAGGCTGTAGCAGGTTGGAAAGAATACGAAGGTAATTCCAACGTATTTGGTCTTTGGATGGGTGCTGCAGAAGTAAGCTTGAGCAAGTCTGAAGCTTATCTGATGGGCTATGGTGTTACCAAGGATGAGGCTAAAGCTAAGGCATGCTTCATCAAGGGTGTTGAACTTTCAACTGAATACTTCTGGAATGAGAAGAAAAACAGTTCTCTCTACAAGAAGGGTAATGACAGCTACAATGCTAACCGCGATTTGATTGAGCCGACAGCTGAAGAAATCGCTGCATACGCTGAAAAAGCTTGGAAGCCAACCCAAGAAGCTGTTTGTACTCAGTTGTGGTTAAACTTTGGTTGGACAAACTTGCTTGAGGCTTGGAATGTAACACGCCGTACAGGTTATCCAGAAGTAAGCTTTGCAAAGGACAATCAGCTGGCTAGCTATCCAACACCTCCGGGTCGTTTGCCTTATCCAAGTGATGAGTTGAACTACAACAAGGATAATGTCCAGGCTGCCATCAGCAAGTACTACAAGGAGCCTCTCGGCTACTTCAGCACTTTGTTCTGGGCAAAGGATGTTTACTACAAGATCGTAGCAGAACACTAAAATAATTATAAAAGGTGTGTCATTGTATGATGGCACACCTTTTTTGCATAACAACAAGATTATCACCTTTCGAATATTCCTGATTGAGTTTCAGCACAAAAATTGCAAAACACTCTTCACCCTTCACCAATCCGCTATAACCTCCTGAGATACAGAAGCTTTAATAGGGTGAAGAGTCAACTTGACTCTTCACCACTCTTCACCCCCCTCTTCACCTTATTTATTTTTTCCGTTTCTACTGCATCCATCAGAAAATTTCTGGCGGGTGAAGAGAGGTGAAGAGTGGTGAAGAGTGAGTGGGTACTCTTCACCTCCCGAAACCCCAGTGTTTATCGGGGTTTCAGGCGCAAAGGTGAAGGGTGAAGAGTAAAAAAGAGATTAGGATTCTATACGACGCATCAGAAGAAAACCTGATACGCCAATTCCTCCAATACGAGAGGACGCATCGTTTCTTGCCTCGCCTTGGCATTATATTGCCCTGTACTAGAGCAATATCTTGCCAAGGCGAGGTAAAATATGAAAAGAGGACATTGTGGCAGCAAGTGCTTGGATAGACTTATATCCGAACACTTGTTGCTATCTCCATAAAGGTTCGTTTTCCCATCCTTGTGGAAAGCCCATGGCATGTAAATCAATATTGGGATAATCTGCAAGCAACCTGAGCAGCGAACTTTTCAAATCCATACAAGGAGTTATAGTTTGCTCCATATATAATAAGGTGCATAACTGATGGTAAAGTTTGATAGGCTTTTGGGTTGGAGCAATCCAAGAAAGTGGAAGCCGATTTGGCAATTGTGGCTTCAATGCAAAACGCCTATTCCATATACGAGCATGGTGTGCACAACAATTGCGAAGCACGGTTATGCACCTTATCCAACTTTCCAAGTAAGTGTATTGAGGTAGTCCAAACTCTCTTGCCACTTGCTTTTTAAGACGATTGTCCTTAAACAGACAAAATAATTTGGAAAGCGTACCAAACGAAACGACCTCCAATGTTTTCCACACAGGAGGGAGAGAAGGGAAAGTATAGTTCTCGGAATGCTCCTTGATGAAATCTTCATTTGAACGAGACACCTCTTTCTTGATATTGTCAAGGCAGCCTTCATAAAAGTCTGCATTCTTGAACAATGATGCATCCATAAACCAAAATGCGCCATGCTCCATAGAAAATATCTGAATCATTTTGGTCCGAAGAGAAATCTCTATATCTTGAATTGCCTTGAATATAAGTTGACGAAGTTCTTTGTCAAAGAGATAAAGGTCGATGGCTTGTTCAAATGTACTACCCAGTTTATAATGATGAAACTGTCTGTCTTCCTCCATATATCGTAGGTAACTGGCAATACGAAAATAACTGATATTGCGAAGCTGCAATTTGGCAGTTGCAATATCTTCTATCACCAGCCCTCTGTTCTGGAGCAAGGCAACCTGTTCATCTACGTTTATCGGTTGTTTGTCGTAATCCATATACCCTTTATAAAAAGCGAAGTCCCACCGTGGTACGCATCGTTGAGAGGCGTGGTGGGATTTGTTGCTGCAAAAATACTCTTTTTTATTGGAAACTCCAAATATTTTCTTCAAAATCTGCTTGTCAAATATGGATTTTAACGTAAAAAGTTCTAATTTCCAAGGTTTTCTCCTTGTAAGCTATGCGAGATTTAGAAAAATATCGTATCTTTGTCCCCGAATTAAGGCGTTCTTTGCATATTGCAAAATACAGAAACGAGCAGAAGTCCGCTCGTTTCCATATTGTTACCTGGTGTACTAAATCTTATTGATTCAAGAGTTAGTGCACCTATCGCCTTTTTTGAGTATTCCAAGATAAGCTCTATGAAAAGAGGTTTACTTGACCTTCACTTCTATCTTAGTCTTGGCTGCATCAGCGCTGGAGCCGCCAACAAATACCTGGTAAGTGCCAGGAACCACGCGGATGGTGTTGGTCTGGGCATCCCAACCCTCGAAACTCTTGCGAGGAAGATCGATGCTCACCATCTGGCGCTCGCCAGCCTTCAAAGACACACGCTTGAATGCCTTGAGACTCTTGATAGGACCATCCACATCATCTATGCGCTTGATATAAACCTGCGCTACTTCGGTACCCTCACGCTTGCCCGTATTCTGCAAGGAGAACATCAGCTTGTAATCAGCAGCCTTGCTGCCACGCTTCTTGCTCTTCACCTGCATCAGGGTAGGCTTGCCGTACTCGAAAGTGGTATAACTCAAACCGTAACCGAATGGGAACAAAGGCTCACCCTTGAAATAACGATAGGTACGATTCTTCATCGTATAATCGAGGAAATCTGGAAGATCGTTCACACTCTTGTAGAAGGTAACCGGAAGCTTGCCCGATGGATTCACCTCGCCAAAGAGAACCTTGGCTACAGCCTCACCACCCCGTTCACCAGGATACCATGCCTGAAGGATTGCCTCGGCATTTTCCGTCTCAGGAACCATGGCGATGGCACATCCAGAACAGTTGACAAAGACAACACGCTTGCCTGCCTGATGCAGCATGGCGATAACCTGGCGCTGAGCCTTCGGCAACTCCAGGTCGGTTCTGTCGCCGCCCTTGAATCCAGGCTCCTCAATCTCAAGCTGCTCGCCCTCCAGATTTGGAGAGATACCGCCTACGAATACCACGGCATCCGCATCGCCCACCTCTGCCAGGATCTGCTCGTTAGTAGGCTTCGAAGTCTTCACAATGTCAAACTGCATCACAGCCACATCTTCCTTTTGGGTATAATCTACCTGAATCTTGACTGGCTTGCCTGCTTTCAGAGAGAGCGGTTTGATGATAGGCGCCACGCGGCCCCAACACTCTCGCATATTCACGATGGTATCGCCATCCACTATCAGGCGGCAACCGTCATCAATACCCATATTGATGGTAAGATCCTCATCCCTGTCAGGAGTCAACACACCCTCATAGCGGGCTGAGAAATGAGTAAGATTCACACCCGGCGCAAACACGGTGTTACCACCATTGCTCAGATTGATGGCTGTCTTCATCACATCCGTAGCCACCGGCTCACCCTTCTGTTCCTGATTGTTCCAGTAGGTGGCCTTCATTCCCTCACGGAAGAGGTTGAAACGGCTTTCCTGCACCTCGTTTCTAGTCAAGGTACAAGCCGGAACATACTTCACCTCAGTTCCCTTCATATAGTTGCGGATGCCCTGGAGGATGGTGGTAGAACTGGTAGGATAACCCGAATAGTTGCCTCGCAGCATGATGGAGTCATTGGCATTAGGTCCCATCACCACAATCTTCTGATTGCGGTTCAATGGCAGCAGCTGGTTTCTGTTCTGGAGAAGTACGATGCCTTCTTCAGCTATCTTCTCAGCCAGATCCTTATGAGCCTTGCAGGCGATGACGTTCTCAGGAATCTGAGTCCATGACACGGTTTCATCCTTATCAAAATCGCCGAGTTGGAAACGAGCCACCAGCAGACGCTTCAAACTCTGGTTTACCTTATCTTCATTGATCATTCCCGCCTTCACAGCCTGCGGAATGGTGCGATAGGCGCTGCCGCACTCCAGGTCGGTACCGGCATTAACAGCCTGGGCAGTAGCCTCGGTAGCAGTCTTTGCCGTACCATGATAGCCCGGCATATAGAAATCGTTGACAGCTCCGCAATCGGAAGTAATCAGTCCCTTGAATCCCCATTCGTCTCTGAGAATCTGGCGCTCAAACTTGGCATTAGAGCAGCAAGGAGCACCGTCTATACGCTGATAGGCACACATCACCTCAGCCACATGTCCATCCTGTACCAGCGACTTGAAGGCAGGGAGATAAGTCTCCCATAAATCACGGGCTGGCAGATTCTCCAGATTGAAGACGTGACGATTCCACTCCGGACCGCTATGCACGGCGAAATGCTTGGCACAAGCCAGCGTCTTGACATACAGGGGAGCCTTAGACTGATCAGAAGCCAGAACACCAGGAGCCGCCAGCGGTTTGCCGTCAAACGACTGTCCCTGCAGACCATTCACCACGGCAAGTCCCATACGTGTGGTGAGATAAGGATCTTCGCCATAAGTTTCCTGTCCGCGTCCCCATCTAGGATCACGGAAGATATTGACATTCGGAGTCCAGAAGCTCAGACTCTGATATCTCTTTACATTACCCGACTTCTTCGCCACCTGCGCCTTGGCTCTCGCCTCATCGCTTACGGCAGTAAACACCTGATAGAGCAAGGCATCATCCCAGGAAGAAGCCATGTGCATAGTGATAGGGAAAACCGTGGCATATCCGTTGCGTGCCACACCATGCAGCGCCTCGTTCCACCATTGAAACTGAGGGATACCCAGTCGGGAGATGGCAGGCGAAGCATCCATCATCAGCTTCGTCTTTTCCTCCAGGGTCAGGCGTGAAAGTAAGTCATTGGCTCTTGCCTCGGCAGAAAGGTTAGGGTTCTGATAAGGCAACAGCTGACTGGCTGGCTGTTGGGCATGAGCTGAGAGCGCCAGAGCGGACAGCATAGCCAATGTAAGTATTTGTTTCTTCATAACTGCTATTGTTATTACGTTAATATTGTATAGATTCGTTTTTTAAATGCAAAAATACATATTTTTTCTGAATACTGAGACTGATGAAGTGTTAAAAAACTCAGATTGTTTTCATTTTTATGTGATTACTTCCTAATTTTTTCGAATCATTCAAACAATAAAGCACTTTTTCCTTGCTGATTCCAAATATTAGTGCTAACTTTGCACTCAGAAACGACTCTATCTTTTTAGAAGACAAAGATACAATAAGAAAGATACAACAAGACAGTAAGATCGCAATAATATGGAAAAGATTCTAATAGTTGAAGACGATATCGCATTTGGAACCATGATTCAGACATGGCTCAGGAAGAAGGGATTTGAAGTGGAGAAAACCACTTCGGTCAAGGCAGCCATACAGGTTTGCGAGGAAGCAGAAAGAGGATTCGATCTGGTATTATCAGACCTCCGCCTTCCCGATCACGACGGCATCTTCCTGCTGCAATGGATGAGAAAGCATGGCGTGCAGGTGCCTTTCATCGTGATGACCAGCTATGCAGAAATTCAGAATGTGGTGCTCGCCATGAAATCGGGCGCTACCGATTATGTGGCAAAACCTTTCCATCCGGAAATTCTTCTGGATAAGATCAAGGAAGCTATCAAGACTCCGAAAAAACAGGATCCGTATGCAGCCTCAGCAGATAGTCAGCGTTCCACAGACACAAATTCTACTCCTACAGACGCAGCACCTGGCAAGCAGGCAGGAAACCAGGCATCATCTGCCAATGGGGATGTGCCCAAATACCTGGAAGGTGAAAGCGAGGCTTCACGCAAGCTTTACAGTTTCGTTTCGCTGGTGGCCCCTACCCCTATGTCGGTACTCATCCTGGGTGCCAGCGGTACGGGTAAGGAATATGTGGCTAGAAGAATCCATGAACTCAGCACAAGAGCCAATAAACCTTTCTTCGCACTCGACTGCGGTGCCATCCCTAAAGAAGTGGCGGCATCAGAATTTTTCGGTCATGTGAAGGGATCGTTTACGGGAGCTGACCAGGACAAGAAGGGCGCTTTCGAGATAGCCAACGGAGGAACTCTCTTCCTCGATGAGATGGGAAACCTGAACTACGAAGTGCAGGTGCAGTTGCTCCGTGCCCTCCAGGAAAGAAAAATCCGTCCGGTGGGAAGCAACAAGGAAATAGATATCGATATCCGACTGGTATGCGCTACCAATGAGAATCTGGCTCAGCGTGTGGCTGAAGGCAACTTCCGTGAAGACCTCTACCACCGCATCAATGAGTTTACCATCTACATGCCGGAGCTGAAAGACCGTGGTGCCGACCTCTTCCTCTTTGCCGACCTCTTTATCAAACACGCCAACAAGGAGCTGAACAGAAATGTGGAAGGACTCGACGGCAAGGCGAAGGAACTAATTGCCGCCTACAACTGGCCGGGCAACCTGCGAGAATTGAACAATGTGATGAAACGAGCTACCCTGCTCGCCACCGGAAGATACATCGGAGTAACCGAACTGGAACAGAGTATGGCGCATATCCAGCCACAAGCCCCTACCGCCCTGCACGATGAGGAAACGGAACTGCAGAGAATAGAAGCTGCGCTGAAAGCAGCAGGCGGCAATAAGAGCAAGGCTGCACAATTGCTCGCCGTGGATAGAAAGACACTCTACAATAAGATGAAGAAGTATGGAATCTGATGACCATTCCCCAACTTTTTGGGGAATAATTCCACACTAGTTCCACACTTTCCACAATGTAGAATTCTGGCACAAAGAGCAATTACAATTGATAATCAAGCAATTAGATAATTCTTTTGTTTTTTGGCACGCAGATTGTGATATTAGAAAGTGAACACGCCAATGAGCGGTAACGCAAGCAAGGCTGTTCACAAAGAAAGTTATAAACATAATATTCACAATAAAAAAACAAAAGATTATGAAAAAGTTAGTTTTCGCAGCTATCGCTGCTATGGTTATGGTTTCAGTGAGCAATGTATTCGCCAGCAACAAGATGGCAAGCGTATCATCAGCTGCTCCAGTTGACACAGTAGCTCCAGCAGAACCAGCTGCTCCAGCAGACACAACAGTAGAGAAAGAGACTCCTGCAGAGACACCAGCTGAAACTCCAGCAGACTCTACCACAACAGATTCTACTGTAGCAGAGTAATATCACCTTTAAAAAATAGTAATTAACAGAGGAAAAGATAGAATAACACTAGTAATTACGCGTCGCTTTCAATCAGTCAGGAGACTAATGATAGAATTCATTGGTCTCCTGACTTGTTTTTAGCCCTTTTGTTTTCTAATATCATTTTTTTGCATTAACTTTGCAAACAAATATCTATTGAGCAAGATATCAGTCTGCTCATCATTTTAAACGATTTCTCATGCACAAGAACAATATTCCTCTCAAGGTAGCCCTCGGATATAGCACAATTGCCATTATCATGATTCTGGCAATCAGTCTGGTGTATAGCAACACCAAGAGCATCAATGCCATCAATGAAGCTTCGCGCGAGTATATCCAAAAAAGGGGTGCCGCCGATAGTACCATCTCTTCTCTGCTCAAAGAGGAGCAGAGAAACCTGAAGCAACTGTCTGATGCCATGGCAGGAAGACCTACCCAAAACTATCTGCAGAATAAGGTGAAGAATCTGAATACGGGAAAGGATTCCATACTGGTTCACTCCAAGGCACCTCAAACCCACGAGGCGAAGAAGACCACGGTAGAGGTATTGAAGACCCGAAGGGGGTTCTTCCGCCGACTCGCCGATGCTTTCAAGAAGGAGCACGCCGAAACCTTGAGCGTAAAACAGGACAGCAACCGGGCTGTCATCGATTCTGTTACCACCCCAGTAAACGTGGCGGAAAACGTGGCAAACATCCTAGAACAGATAGACAAGAAGGAGAAAGTGGCTACACAAGACCACAAGCAGAGCATCAACAAGGAGATGGAAGAGCTGAAGATGGTGAGTGCCAAACTCGCCCTGCGCTCCGCCAAACATCTGAGCGATGTGCACCAGCGTGAAAAAGACAATATGCAGGAAGCCATCAAGAAGGCGATGGAAGCAAGAAAGCATCTGTTGTGGCAGATGGAACTGCTCGCCATCGTAGCCTTCTTTGCCATCGGCATCATGATCTGGTTTATCTGGCGCGATGCCAGAAAGGAGCGTATCTACAGGGAAAACCTGGAGGCTGCCAATGAGGAAATCCAGCGTATCATGAACCAGCGCGAGCGCCTGCTCCTCACCATCACCCACGATATCAAGGCGCCAGCTGCCTCTATCTCGGGCTTCATCGATCTGATGAAAGCCTACGTCAGCAATCCCCAGGGCATCGAATGTCTCCAGAACATCAAGAACTCTGCCGCTCATCTTTCACATCTCGTTGCCTCGCTGCTCGATTATCATCAGTTGGAGAACGGACTGATGAAGGTTCAGCCTACCTCTTTCTCACCGGCACAACTGGTAGCTGAATCGGTAGAGGGAATGAAATTGCGGGCAGAAGAGAAAGGATTGGAGATTTCATTCGAATGCAAGATGAAGGGGATGGAATTCTTTCGTGCTGATGCCTTCCGCATTCGTCAGATATTGGATAATCTGGTAAGCAACGCCATCAAATATACCGACCGGGGCAGCGTTACCATCCAGGCACAGGTTTCAGAAATCCTGGGCAAGCCTACGCTTACCCTGAGCGTAAAGGATACGGGAAAAGGTATGACTGATGAGGAGAAACAGAAGGTGTTCCAGGCGTTTACGAGATTGAAGAGCGCCCAGGGCATAGAGGGTACCGGTTTGGGATTGTCCATCACCCAGGAACTGGTTTCGCTGCTTGGCGGAGAAATCATCCTCCACTCTATCCTGGGCAAAGGTTCTACCTTCATCGTCACCATCCCTATCGAGCCAGCACCAAAGAAGGAGGCTCAGGAAATGGCTCCATCTGAAATGAAGCATGATCCTTCTCCCGATTCTGCTCAAGATAAGGAAGGACAGAATTCCGGCAGCCATCAGGTTACTGATATAAAGAAGAAGCCGGAATTTGCCAACCACAAGATTCTGATTCTGGATGATGACAAGTTGCAGCTCCAGCTTCTCCAGGAGATGTTGCGCCGCATCGTAGGCGACACCTGGCAGGTTTTCGCCTGCAACCATGTGATGGATGCCCTCACCACGCTGCATAACGAGCAGCCAGCCCTGATGCTGATGGATATCGAAATGCCGGAGATGAACGGCATGGATATGATTGCCCACATCAACCATACCCAAATGACGGTGGTAGCGATGACGGCTCACGATACAAGCATCCTGGAACAGCTTCTGAAAGCCGGCTTTGATGATTGCCTGTTCAAGCCATTCAGCATGGAGAAACTATCTGATATCCTGGGAACAGAGTCCCAGCCTCTACCGGATGCCCAGTCTGAAACTCCATCCCAGCCAGATTCATCATCCCAGCAGAAATCCAACCCTCAACTGGATGCTCTCCTCGCTTTTGCCGGAGGCGACGAAGAGGCGGCTAAGGAGATTCTTGATACCGTGAAGCAGGAACTTGCCGCTCATCTCACGAATCTGGAAGAGGCTGTAGAAGAGGAAGCCTTATCTACCGACCGCATAGGAAAGGCGGCACATAAGCTCCTCCCTATCGCCACCATGATACAGATGGGATGCCTCGAAGAACTCAAGGCGCTGTCACCTGAATACATCGGCGAGATAGAAGAAGCCGAGATCAGAGAAAAACTGAAGGTTGTGATTACGACCTTATCTGCTGCGGTGTCAGACCTGTATGCTTCTTGAAATAGCGGCAGAAGAAACTGACGATGCCTTCCTGAAACTTCGTGGGAAAGAAAATGAAGAAAAAGAAAGGATTTGCGAAATAAAACCTATTATCATTACGGCTGTCAGTTTCTTATAAACTGGCAGCCGTTTTTGCTATCCAGCTACCCAAAACAACCAGAATAAGAGAAAAAGCCCAAAGAATCTTTGCTTTTTCAAACTTTATCCGTACCTTTGCAGTATGAAAACATTATTAGACGTTCATACACATACCATAGCATCGGGTCATGCCTACAGCAGTTTGCAGGAAATGACCTTGGCAGCAAAAGAAAAGGGGTTGGAAATACTGGGAATCACAGAGCACGGACCACATATCCCGGGCACCTGTGATCCCATCTATTTCAGAAACCTGCATTGTGTTCCCCGTCAGCTCTACGGAATCAAGCTGATGCTGGGGGCAGAACTCAACATCCTCAATACCCAGGGCGATATTGACCTCGATGAGGATTACTGGCGCATGCTTGATATCCGAATCGCTGGCATTCATAGCCTTTGCTGGCAGGGAGGAACCAGGGAAGAAAACACGCAGGGTGTCATCAATGCCATGCGCAATCCATTCGTGCAGATTATCTCCCATCCTGGAGATGGAACGGCAGAACTGGATTTCGAGGCTCTGATGAAGGTTTCCAAGGAGACGCATACCTTGCTCGAAATCAACAACCACTCCATGGCTCCCATCCGTCACAAAACGGTAGCAGCTCCCAATAACCTTGAACTGCTTGAACTTGCCAAGAAGTACGAGACACCTGTTATCTTCGGAAGTGATGCCCACTTCTCTACCATGATTGCCGACTACAGCAACATCATGCCGCTGGTAGAGAAAGCAGAGTTCCCGGAAGAACTGATTCTCAACTATCAGCCGGAGAAATTCATGGCTTATCTCAAGCCTACCCCTGAGAAATAGGAAAAATTCGTTTCACATTTCATTTGCACTACTATGATTATAGAGGAAATTATCAAGTATAACGAGGAATTCGTAGCCAACAAAGGTTACGAGAAGTATCTTACAAGCAAATATCCAGACAAGAAACTTGCCATCCTTTCCTGTATGGATACCCGCCTGACAGAGCTTCTGCCGGCAGCATTGGGATTGAAGAATGGAGATGCCAAGCTCATCAAGAATGCCGGTGGACTGGTTATCAGTCCATTCGACTCCGCCATGCGCAGCCTCCTGGTTGCCATTTACGAACTGGGTGTAGAGGAAATCATGGTTATCGCCCACTCCAACTGCGGTGCCTGCCACATGAACGGACAGCAGATGAAGGAATTGATGCTCAAGCGCGGCATCCATCAGGATGTCATCGACACCATCGGACTTTGCGGCATCGACTTAGACCATTGGCTGGAGGGATTCCACGACACAGAGGATTCTGTAAGGAATACTATAAATACCATCCGTACTCACCCTCTTGTACCAAAGGATGTCAATCTGCATGGTTATATCATCGATTCCCAAACGGGTAAGCTCACAGAAGTAAAATAGAACTATATAATAATAATGAGAACATCAGCCGGTGATGAAGAAGAAAAAAAAAGATTGTTTTCAATGCTTGATGAACGCCAACCCCATCTGCATCGCCTTTTTCACCATATTTGCCACATTGCTGGCTTGCAGCTTGCTCATCAAGTTGTGGCGGTGAAATTCTACGGTATTGTTGCTGATGTTCAACTCCCGGGCAATGGTATTGGTCGAATGTCCCTCGGCTATGTGCTCCAAGACTTCGAGTTCTCTATTAGAAAGGTTGACTTGCTCGACATTCTGCTGATTGATCAGTCTGAAAAACTGTTGACTATAATACCCCTTTCCTTCTTCTATCTTGTGCAGAGCAGTAAGAAGTTCCTGCGGGTCATCACCTTTCAAAACTATGGCATCTACATCCTCGTCCATCAGCTGGCGTATCGTCCAGATTTCTTCGTGCATCGTATAGACAATGATCTTGGTCTTGGGATGCTTATGGTGAAGCAGCTTGACAAGCAGCAGACCATTCTCATTACTCAGTTCCAAGTCGATGATAGCGGTATCGATATTCTCCCTGTTGATGATATCCCTGGCAGATAGGAGGCTAGAGGCGGTCTGTACATTTTTATAGACACCATCTTGCAGGATGAGTGCCCTCAAACCAACCAAGACGACAGGATGGTCATCTACAATAAGGATGCTTTTGCTCTTTTCCATGATGATACATTTTTAAGCGTATTTTTTCGCAAGCCTTTGCTCGCAGATTATAGTTGAAACTTGAGTTCTACCAGATACTCTTCTCCATCATTTCTTATATCGAGTTCTGCCTGCAGAGCATCAGCTCTCATCTTCAGGGTATCTTTGCCGATTCCTGGCTTGTCCTGGCTGATAGGGTGAAGTGGTGACAGATCGTTGATGATGGATATGCTCCCCTGCTTTCCACAGATATCCAGCGTGACGCTTATCATCTTGCTGTATCCATATTTGATGGCATTGGATACGCATTCCTGGATGATGCGGTAGATTTCTATCGCCTTGCCGTCGGGGAGATTCTGCGCATTGAAAGAGGTACTGATGAATGGCTTTACGATGGTTCCGTTTTCGGCTGTTACCGATTGACAGAAGCTTTCTATCAGCTCCGCAAGCGAAGTGTTGTCAAACCTAGGTGGTATCAGCTCATGTGAAAGACGGCGTACATCATGTCCCACGTTCTTAAGCAATCTTTCTGCTTCCTCCTTATTGGTCTGCATCATGATATTCACCGCCAGAATATCGTTGCATATTCCATCATGCAATTCCTTGGCCAGACGCTTGCGCTCATTCTCCACACCATTGATATAGGATGTCTTTTCCGACAATTCGGCTCTCTGCCTGTCGAGTTTCCTGCGGTATAGGATGACAAGAATGGCTATCAACAATATGATGAGTGCCAGGATGAGCCATAAGATACGGATATAGAGCAAGCTCTGTTCGTGGTTCATCTTTTCTATCAGCATTTCTTTCTCCAAGGTCTTGTACTTGATGTTGAACTCACTCAACTGCTTGTCAATGTCACTCTGCTTGAGGGAGTCACTTTTCATGTATGCCTTTTGCATTGCCTGGTATGCCTGAGTGTATTTACCCATATTGTTGAGGCATCTGGCTTGTGTGGCGAGAAGCTTGTCTTTAGGCATCGTCAGATTTGTACCCGCCAACCTGCCGATGCTGTCCAGAAGTAGCCATTGCTCAGCGTATTTCTTCTGTTGCCCCAGCAAGTCGGCCTTGATTTCCAATATGCCTAGCACCCCATTGCTCGTAGGTGACAGATTACGGCAGGCTTCATTGGCGTATGTGAGATAGAAGGCGACGGAATCGGCCTTACCCAGTTGCAAGTACGACTTGAGCAACGGAGAAAGATATTTGAGGGTCAGCACATTATAATTGGCCTGCTTTACCATGTTCCACAATGGAGTTAGGCTGTTGACGCTTTTCCGGTAATTTCCCTGTCGCATCAGGATAGCACCTTTATTGGCATGGGCAGACAGACGCTCTATGGTATCGTTGATAGCGATAGCTTTAGATTCAGCCTTGTCGGAGTACTCTATGGCTTCCCTGAATCTCTTCTGTTCGTTGAAAAGCACGGAGATACAATTGTAGAGATAAATCTCATATTCCGCATTCTCGCTCTTGATGGCTTTCTGGATGCCCTTCTTATAATAGATGAGCGAGGAATCCAGTTCTCCGATTCTGCGATAGCAGATGCCCATTGCTCCACACATGGCAAGCATGCCATCGTAATCTTCAATCTTCTCAGCAAACGGGATGCCTTTCTTTCCGATTTCTATGGCTTCTCTCATCTGTCCCAGGTCTGTATATGCGGTCATCTTCTCGCTGGTAAGCCAACTGCGGGTAGTGTCGGCACAGTTCATATCGAGTGCGCTGTCTATCAGAAGGATGGCCTGTTTCTTATCACCATCAGCATTATAGTTGACGGCTTCCAGAAACAAGGAATATGCCCGCTTCTCGTCTTTGCAGTTGTCACGTTGACAAGCGGCAAGGAAAGCGATGGATGATAACAGAAGGAAAATATATGTGAATATGGCTTGTTGCCTGTGATGTATTGTTTGCTTCATTTGCTATTATATTTACGTTATTTGCAATTACTATCATAAACGATTGTCCGTGCAAAGATATGAAAAATAATCGGAAGAGACATTTTTTCTATTGTTAAAAAAGGTGGCGGCTGTTGTTTTTCCGCCCATGCGTCACTTTACCTACGGAAAACCATAGGCTGCATACGATGGTAATCCGTAGAAATGAATATAAATATCCTTTTTTTACTGTCGTTTGAAGCTTTGTATGGTAATTGTCGCTATCTTTGCATTCAGTCATTCTCTTGTTATACTTAGCATCCCTAAGTAAACGGCGAAATGTAGTAGTAAATAATCAAATAATAAATGTCTAACTTAAATTTTAAGAATTATGCGTAATATTGGTGAAGAAATCTTGTGGGATATCGTGCGTGTTATCAAATGGATAGCCATGCGTGTGCTGCGCCTCTTTGGCAAGTTATTCTCTTTTGCATGGGACAAGGCAAAGGAGAAACAGGAAATGAAGAAAATGGAAGAAAGGGAGCAGGGCTTATGAAATACGTGAAACTATTGTTAGTATTCGCCTTCGCATTGCTTTCTATGGCTGGCTTTGCTGAGAAAGGCGATATGTGGGAGGTGAAAGATGCCGACCTGACGGTGTGGGATTCGCCTAATTATCTTACCAAGTTGGGCATGATGCATCAGGGTGATACTTTTGAGGAGGAAGGTATGGATGGCGACATGATCAGATTCCTCTACAAGGGCAAAACGGCTTATGTGGCATCTTACTGCTGCCAACGATTTGAGCCGGAACCGGATTCTGATGTTGATGTAGAAGAAGAAATGCCTGCAGCTGCCACACAGCAGGATGTCAAGGAAGACGCCAAGAATGAAAAGACGGAACTGACTGCCGTTGCCCAACAGAAAGGGAAACAAGCCTCTAACGCAGATGCCAAGAAAGAGGATATGCAAGCACCAGCAGGAACTCAGCAAAGCGCCGAAAAGGAAGAAACTGGAGTATTAATGAGCATAGCGTTGCTGCTTCTGTCACTTGTTGGAGGCGCCCTCGGTCTTATCGCCATTGTGTTCACTTTCTTTTATGTTTTCAGATACCAGAAATTGGCAAAATGGATGAATGGGAAATGTGGCACGGAAGTGATACCTTACAAACGATTCAACAAGTTGCTCCTCGTTCCCGTACTGGCGGCACTAGCAACTGTAGTGATTACCATATTATTTGGATATCTGGCAACGCTGGCAGAACAGGACAGCACTTCGCAGATCTTCCTATCGCTGACAGGTGTAGCACTTACCATAGCAACCCCCGTTCTGTGTCTTTGGTACAGATATAAGAAAGACAAGGAACAATATGGCAAGAAGGCAGCAAGCTGGATGATGCTCTATTCTTTCCTCAGTATAGTGGCAATATATCTGATTTGTGTTGTAATAGCCTATATTATTGTGGGAATTGTTGCTGTACTGATTTTTGCCCTGATTGTAAGCCTGGCATTCCCTACAAGATACTATGTTGTCCGCAGGTGGTAGCAGACCTGATTTCAATGACAGCTATATGTTATACCACCATTTGACAATGTTATAACTATACTTTAAGCAATACGTACAGAAAAAAGGAAAAAGCTTTGAAAACAATCTTATTTTCAAAGCTTTTTCCTTTTTTCTTGCATCATTCAGATAAAAGCCATATATTACCATGCCTCCAGCTTATCAGCAATCTCAGGCATCTTATCCTTGCTGAATACAGGATTCTTTCCTTCCTTTTTCTGCTGACGATAATCTTGCAGCAGGAAGACGGCTTGGCGGGAAAGCAGAACAATAGCCACCAGATTACAGAGCGTGAGAAGAGCCATCGTGATATCGGCAAAGCTCCATGCGAAATCCAGCGATACCACAGCTCCTACCATCACCATCGCTGCCACAGCAAGGCGATAGATAAATACGCCCAACTTGGAATCCCTGATATATCTCACATTGGTCTCGCCATAATAATAGTTGCCGATGATGCTACTAAAGGCAAAGAGCCAGATCATCACAGCCACAAATGGATTGCCGATACTTCCGATTTCGTGGGTCAAGGCATCCTGCGTCAGCTGGATACCATTGGATGCGGTAACATCTACCCCACTCACAAGGATGATGAAGGCGGTGCAGGAACATACCACCAAGGTATCTGTAAAAACACCCAAAGCCTGAATCAAACCTTGCTTCACCGGATGGCTTACCGTAGCCACAGCTGCTGCATTAGGTGCACTACCCTCACCAGCCTCGTTACTGAACAAACCTCGCTTGATGCCCTGTATCACCGTAACACCCAGCACTCCGCCGGCAGCCTGATTGAATCCGAAGGCATTCTCCACAATGGCAAGCAACACTTTAGGCAGACTGGCAATATTCCAAACCACTACTCCTACAGCTATCAGAAGATAGACGACAGCCATCACAGGAACCACCGTAGAAGAGAACTTAGCCACTCGCTGGATACCACCGAAGATGATGAGAAGGGTAAGCGCAGTAAGCACAATTCCCATGGTAGCTGGTTCGATACCGAATGCTTTCTGCCAAGCCAGACAGATGGTATTGCTCTGAACAGAATTATAGGCAAAGCCAAAGGTGATGATCATCAGGACGGCAAAGAGAATACCCATCCATCCCTTTCCCAATCCATACTTCATATAATAGGCAGGTCCACCAAAGAAGGATGTCTTGCCCTTACGCTTATAAAGTTGGGCAAGAGTTGATTCGATGAAAGCCGATGCTGAACCCAGTAAAGCCAGCACCCACATCCAGAACACGGCTCCCGGTCCACCGATGCTGATTGCAGTAGCTACGCCTGCAAGATTCCCCGTACCGATACGGCTGGCCAATGCCACCACGAAAGCCTGGAAGGAAGAGATATGTTTCATCTCGCCATCCACCTTTACCTCCATCGACAGCTCATCATGGCCTATCTCCTCCGGTTGAATCTTGTCGGGATTCAACAGCAGCCTGACCATCTCCTTGATGAGTCGAAACTGTACAAACCTAGTACGCCAAGTGAAAAACAGGGCACAGCATATCAACACGGTGATGATGATATACGACCAGAGAAAATCGCTAACCTGAACTAAAAAGTTTTGTAATGTATCTACCATTTGTCTATTAAAAACTGAATATTATTTCTTTTCGGTTGCAAAATTACGCAATTTCTTTCAAAAATCAGCAATTTATTCAAAGAAAACAGAATTTAAAGGATACTATGTCGTCCGCAGGTGGTTCAAGAACGGGCTGAAGGCCCAAAAGCTCTTAGCCCAGGGCAACACCCTGGGTACACTAGCAATCTGCAATGCGCCCTGCAAGGGCAAAAGCTTTATATCATATTTTTACTCATGGCAAGCATTCATAAATACTTCGGGATTAGTTTATACGAGTTCCCGAAGCTTACACTCCAGTATTACAGCAGACTCTCTATTAACCATTAAATCATATAATTCCTGGTCTATTTCTGCATAAGCAAAAACATCACGTAAAGACTTTAAGCTAGAATAAAACTTCCTAAACTCCCCAACCAACTCACTTGAAAGAACAACATACTTGTCTTTTATGAGCCCCCGCTGGCAGAGATTTACAATAGCCAAGAGCAAAAGGGGCTTATGCGGAGCTTTCACACCCCGCATAAGCGCCCTTTTCATCTTTTCAAAAGCACCCAGATAATAGTCTATATCTTTATTCATTATTAAATAAGATGAGTAACCTTAATTTTCTTCCAATGTTTGCCTATGCCGAGGGTCATAGCCTGGGCATCCTTGGTTATCAGTTCACCCTTCTGCAAGCCAGCAATAGCTTGCTTCAGTTCCTGCAGAGCCATGCCACTCACACCAAACAAATCCTTCAACACTCCATCATTCTGTTGCTGTTGCTTCATAATGAGTGGATATTGGGCGTTGGCATAGAAGTCAAAAGAGGCTTTCTTAAACGAATCCATATTCTGTGTAGCAAGGATGATGCTCATACCCTTGTTTCTACCCACAGCTATCAAGTTCTGTAAAGGCTTGTTTTCGAAACCAAGCATATAGTGAGCCTCATCAATGATGGTGAAATGGCGTAGTTCCACCCTGTCCTCATTCTTTGCCTGTGGAGGCAGTTGCTCATAGATATTGTTCAACTTAGATGTCACGAAATATACGATAGCCTTTGCCATGATACCTTCCTTGTCAAACTTTCCTAAGTTGATAATATAACAACCTTTCACCAAATCTACCTTGTCTTCCTCTGCAAAAATATTATTCAGAATCAACTGGTTTAAGACTGATTTTACACTATCCATATCACCCTGTTTCTTCTCGGGCATCAACATCGTATAATGATCAAAAACTTCCTGAAAGGTGATTGGTTTCTGGTTCTTCGCCTTGTAGGCATTGATAATAGCTTCGCTCAGTCTGTTATCCATCAAAGCACCAATCTTAGCGTAAGATATAGCACAGATGGCATTTGCCAAGGTCGTGGAATACAGGTGGATTTCATTGACAGGTCTGCCAGTAAAGTCCTTGAACGGAGTAAACGGCAAAGGTTTCTCCATCGGATTCAAGATGGCAGAGGAATCGGTCTCAAACTTCGACAGCCAATCGGCATGGGCTGGATCAGAGAACTCCCCCTTATAATCGAACAAGAGGAAGTTGACAGGATAGTAGGTATCAGCCGATGCCATTCTGATTTGATTGATGAGGACAGCTAATAAATTTGACTTACCCGAACCAGTAGTTCCTGCTATCAATATCTGTGTATTTGAAATAGCAGTACTGTTGATATCTAAAGCCGCATCCATTCCATCCTCATACTGACCGATATAAAGATTCAACTCAGGAATATCCATCAACGACTTTCCACCTCTCAACGGAGAGAAGTGCAGCCATTCATCAATACCTCCTTCTTCCATCAAGATACTCTTACCCCTCATCATTTCGCTAAAAAGCACCTTGCTCAGAAAAGTAGAATTCTGCCAGTCGGCATCAATATCACTATAACGCATCTTGATAAGAGCCACGAAGACCTCCTTTATATTCGACTTGGTAAAGAAAGACCCACCCAATGGCTGCATACCTGCAGAGGTTTGCAATTTCTCTACCTTTGACTTACTTCTTGGTGTCTTATCGCTCAATCCAACAAGAAGACAGATTCGCATAACCGTAGTAAAGTTCAATACTACAGGGCGAACCATATCTGAGTAATCCGAAAGGTTCAGTTTCTGCTCGATAGCATATTTCACTTCTTCAAGCAAATCATGAGTTCCTTCCAGAATTCTCATTCCCTCAAGTTTTATATCTTGTACATTCATTTCTACTAGAATTCGTAAGTTTGTAATCCAAAGTAATCATCACTGACAGTAGTACACTGCCTTTCCTGGTCTCTATGCAAAGTATAAGTTCTTGCCACATAAGCCACTATCTTCTTGAAATCAGTCTCTGTTGTTATTTCCGTATCAGTACTTAACAGGATGGTTTGATGAGCCAAATCCGGGAAATAACGGTTGATGATAACTTCACGACTCTCCTTGTCAAGAACACCCATTACAGTATCTATCATTACAGGAGGGTCGTAATCACCCAGTTCATACAGGACTTTCAGTAACACCTGCATCACAGTTTGCTTGGCACCAGCATTCAGCTGACTCAGATAAATTTCATTACCATTCTTGTGGAATATCTTGAACGAGATTTCCTCCGAATCATCTGCCGATAGCTCTACCCTACCGATGTAACCTGCATAAATCACCAAGTTGATGTTCAACTGCTCCTTCATCATACGCTCGATACTTGCCTTCTTCGACTTGAGTAACTTACAGGAAAGTGACTTGAAGAAACCAGGCAGTTTGCATAACATATCATACTGAGGATCTGGAACTTGTGGCATATCATAATCGTAAGTAGAAATCTTCCTCTCCATTTCCTTGATAGCATTCTTCTGTTCCACGATTTTTGCCTTCAATTCCTCTATCTTCCTGTCATTTTTTTCATAGAGTTCGATGATGCTGTAATCGTGACCAGTCAAGGCGCGTTTATATTCTTCCAATTGTTCCTGTTTCTTTGGAATATCCGCCAACTCTAAGTTTAAGCTTTCACGTCTCTCATCCAACGAAAGATAAGGATTGGAATATGATTGCTGAACCAGGTTTCTCAACACATTGACATCAGCATCACTCAGAAAACCATATTTATCATTATAATCATCGCTGTTGTCTTGCTCACGTTTGATTTCTTCAATAATCTCGGCAATAGAAACCTCGCCTACCTGCGGGTATTTCTCCTTAAGCAATCGTATTACATCCTGGGTAACCTTTTCTATCTGTTGGTCATTGAGGATATTACCCCTTGCAGAAGCCACCACCTCCTTCTCGCTCAGAATAAGTTCCACCTCGGTACTGATGCTGTTGGCTACCTTTGGCATAATTACTTTCCACTCTAAATCTTTGGAGATAGCCTCAGCATCCTGTCTATAGTCCTTTTCCTTCTGATAGAAGCTGTTGATGCTCTCCTCTATCTGATGCATTTTGTCACGAATCACATCATCCGAGTTCCGTCCCTCCTTCAGTTGCTCATACTGCTGCTTATGATCATTAGCATAGTTCAAAGCTTCGTTGTAGGCATCATTAAGACTTGCCACATCCCTTTCCATCTCCACCTTCTGTTTGGTCAGTTTCAAGTATTCGGCACGCAGGTTTTCGTTCTCCAAGCGTTCCGCCTTCTTCTCATCGAGATAAGCCGAGGCTGCTTTTTGCAACTGAGTGTATTTATTGAAACCCATCACCGAATTGATGTTCTTCATGATGAGCTTGTTGATTTGTTCTTCCTTCACGAGGTCGGAAGTCTTCATAGCATCAAAGAGGAAATAGTTGCTCAATTCAGCAGGCAGATTGGCAGAGATAATCTTGTTGACTATCGCTTCATTGTTGCTACGTTGGATAGCTGTGGAACCAGAACCATAAGGATAACTGTTACCATTCATATTGAGCACGTTGCTCTCCTGTATCTTGCCATCCACAAACCGATAGGCACGACACAACCGATAAGGCGTTTCTTGCCCCAAAACCATCCCAGAGAAAGTAATCTCCAGCATGATGGTCTTGCCTTCTATACCGCTCTCGTTCTTTACCCCCGAATTGAAGATTTCCTCAAACTGTCGCTTGTTGGATATCTTCAATCCATAGAGTGCAGAATAGATGGCATCGAAGAGCGTAGTTTTACCACAACCGTTGGCACCACCTATCAAGATGATGGGACGGTCGCTCGTTACCTCTAAGTTTAAGTCCAACTTTCTGTAGGTCTTATAATTCTCTATGTAGATACGCTTCAGTTTCATTACTTCTTAATTTCTTTGAGAGCCTTCTTGAGTATTTTCGTCACCTTCTTTTCCTCAAGACTTGACTCATTTTGGTTATTACGCTCTTCATGGAAAGGCTTGAGGATATAATCCTTGAGCCATTCCGCATCTATACCCTCCGATTGGCATGCACTCTCTATGAGTTGCATGTCTTCCTGCCTGATTCCATAGTTCAGGAATGTTCTGTCCAAGCTTTTCTTCATACCTTATTATATATGATTACCTTATTATACTATAGGGTTTCCAGATGTAATGCCGACCACCCATCTATATTGTCAGTGTTCTCGATAACGCCTCCAGGATAATACCAGTTGCTCGTGCCCTCGTCTTTGATGAGCACGCCACCCACAATCTTCTTGCCTGTAGATTGATAACTGGAGATGTAATCCAAGAGGGCATTGTTCTTTTCTGGCGCATCCGCATCGCTTCCCTTGGTTTTGGTGTCGAAGAGGCAGATGGTACCCGACTTCAATCTGACGATGAAATCCACATAGAAACAACGTTTTCTACTACCCGAATCCGTATAAGGCACGGCGAAATGCTGCTTTCCCTCGTCTCCATTCTTGTACCACCACTCCACATATTCCATCTTGTCATCCAACCAACGTGCAAACTCTTGCTCGGGTCTCGATGCCGTAATCTGCTCAAAATAAGGATACAAGGCATGGTTGAAGATTTCGCCTTCCGTGGTTCTCACCATTGCCGCATTATAGAGACGAGTTTCCGGTACTTGCCATACAGACTGCTGATATTCCATCGTCACCTCTTTGGCATTTCTCTTCAGCGTAGCCTCGTAGGTAACCAATGCCTTGCGTATCAATTCCTCGAAGCGCGGACGGTTCTGATGATAGAGCACCACCTTAGGCACATCCATCGAAAAGACTTGCAGGTATTCCTCCAAGGCACTCTCGATGGCTCCTTGCAAGACTGGCGTACTGTCAAATTTGGAGAACCCACCCACATTCTTACGGCAGAAAAGCGTAAAGAGATTCTGCAATTCTGATGCATTCAGAGCCAGCCTTGCCTTATCTGTTATCTCCACGATGCCCGAATCACCCGTCAATGGGGTGTCCTTCGGGATAGCCACCAAGATTCTTGATACATCGGTCTGCACGCCATGTCGCTTGGCATTGTAGCGATTCAACTTGATTTTGGCATCCATGTCTGCCTCCTTTTTTTTCGCCTCGTCAGCATCCTCAGTCTCACCATCATCCTCAAAGAAATCTTCTACAGAGAAGAGCAACAATGGGTTTTGTTCCCATTCCCGTTCCATGGTCTTATAGAAGATGCTGCGGAACTGGGAGCCCAAGCGGTTTCTTGTTGCCCCATGCTTATCCGTATAATAGGAACGGAGCGTGATGTTCGGCAAGTCTTTCTTGCGATTGGCGTAGAGGGTGCTGATATAGTTCATGTCATCTCCCACAATGCTAATCATGTCAGCCGAAAGGTCGGTATAAACATAACCGTAGTTCAGAATGTCATTCTTATAAAAATGCTGCTCTGGCATTCGGAGTATTCGTCCCACGGTCTGCGTGGTAAAGGTCATGCTCTGCAATTCTCGGAATATCAGGAGGACGGATGCACGAGGACAATCCCAGCCCAAGGCTATGGCCTGCTTGAACAGCAACACCTCGGTAATATCATCAGAATGAGTGATATTCTGAAGATTGGGCGATTTATCTTTTGATAGCCATACAGCCAACCTGCCATTTGCCACGCTTATGTCGCAAACCTGTTCTAAGTAGGCTTGCATCTCTTCGGCGATGGTCTTGTCCTTCGACGACATAGATTCGCTGCTATCGTTAGGCAACTGAATGAGCAACAGCGGATTGATGCCATATTCCTTGTAAGCCTCAGCCAACTCTTTGCGCTTATCAAGTGCTTTCTTCAAGAGTCGCTGGTTAACCGTCAGTTCCGACTGTTCCTTACTGCTCTTTACATTCGGATTCAGTTCTATGCCCTTCTTAATCATCTCTTCATTGATTACATCTTGGCGTTTCACAAGAACAGCATGATAGCTTTGGGTGACTGGCGTTGCTGATACACGAAGTTCTATGTGTGGCTGGATAGCTTGCAATACCATCTCGCTTTTCTTGGCATTACGTCCTGCAAACATGTGTTCCTCGTCTATGATAACCACCACTGGCAGATGCTGCTCTATCTTGGTCTTTCGTATCAGTTCGTAGAGCGTGCGGTTCTGCTCATTGTCACGTATCATCACGGCATTATCCTTATTGATGCTCTCCCAATTTAAAAAGAGCACATCGCCAGGATGCAGACCATCTACATGATCACACTCATCAAACATAACAGGACGCAACGATCTTCGTTCACTAAAGAAATTGCGCATGGAGCGATAACTCTGCTGATGCAACTTGTTAGGAGCAATCCAAACCCATGCTACACGAGAGTATCGGCACTGCCCATTCATAGGTAGGTCACGAGTCAGCTCATCCAGCAAGGTACTCACCATCACCGTCTTTCCTGCTCCTGTTGGAGCCTTGAATATCAACTTTTGGCGGTCTTCAGAATCATTGAGCATGTCAATCATCTTCTGTTTCAGTTCACGCACCGCCTTTTTCTGGTAATCTCGTAGTTCTATCATTTTCGTTACCTCCTTAGCCTATTATATCATTAGTAACATTATCTTCTTTCTCCTTCGACACATAATCATAGTCATCACTGAGAGCTTCTTTCACAACCTCCTCATTATGCATGGCGAGTGCCTCGTTTTGCTGAAACTCTTTCATCATAGCCTCACTATACTTTCGCTTTGGCAGAATATCCGTTCTACCTTCTAAAGCTTGCAAGAAAGCATCTGGCATGGCACACAGTTCTATAACAGGCATGACTTTATGGAATTCATCCTCATAAGCGTATGCGCCATCACTATAAACATAAACCTTCAAAGGATTCTGCTTGGTCGCAACCTCAGCTATCATCGGAATGACGATACTGACTACACGCTCGTCGAGGACAACAAGCATCTGTCCAGCCTCATCTTTAAAATAACGCAATACGTTCTTCTTAAATTTCTTGCCTCCAAATGTTTCTTGCTCCTGGTAGATATTGTTCTTGATGCAGAGGAGGTCAACGAGAGAAGCCATCAATGCTCGACGACTCTTACTGCTGCTTTGGTCACGAGGCACAAACTCCGTTTTATAATAACGAAGATTATTGTGAGTCAAGCCAGGGACTTCTTCACCCTTCTGATTAGTATAACCATTAATGACTCGTTTGTTTCGCTCGTAGGTTACTTTTTCGCAGATGTTATTCTCGTTGTTGGTCACTAAGATACATTTGCGATGACCGCCGTCTTCTGAGTTCAATTGCATCGTTGCATGGAGAGTCGTGCCTGAACCTGCGAAGAAGTCGAAGATGGTAATATTCTTTAATGCAATGGTATTAATCAAATATTTCAAAAGCCCTAATGGTTTAGGATTAGAGAAAGGAACTTCACCATTAAACAAAGAACTTAGTTCAGAATTCCCTTGTTGATTTATTGGGTCCAATATAAAATTAGAAAAAGCTCTTCCTACTTTTTTACGAATATTTCCTTCATTATCAACATTTTCGTAGACCTTGTACTTTATCGTATATTTTGAACCAGAACTTTTCTTAGACTTAACAAATTCAAGATATTTGTTTTCTAACCCCCATTTTACTTTTTCCTTTCCCCATTTCCAGATCCATCCATCATTAACAAACTCAGAACGCCCATTCGGATAAAGCATTCCCCCATCAGGTGCTTCTATTCCATAATTCATAGAATCAGAATATTGAAGCCCTCCTCTGTCAAGAGTATCCAAATAATATTTTCCACGCACACTTTCAAACTCATCCGATAGTTTGAATCTTTTTTGGTTACGTGACTCTTCGTCTCTATTCCAAATACCTGCTTCTATTGTTACGGGCTTAAAAAACGAATATAATAATATAGACTCCGTTATTACAGCTATATCTTTTGCATCATTAGCTCCGGTCTTTTTTCGCCAATCAAATTTTGCAACAAAATTTCTTTCCCCAAAGATTTCATCACAAAGCAACTTCAAAGCAGCTTGTTCATTATCATCAATAGAAATGAATATCACTCCCTTTTCCGAGAGCAACTTCTTGGCAATTCTCAATCGTCTATCCATAAACGACAACCATTTGGAATGGCGAAAGCTATCATCTTTATCTACAAAAGAGTCATTGTAGATAAAGTCTTTATTACCAGTATTATAAGGAGGATCGATATAAATTACATCAATCTCCCCTGCATAAGCATAAGTAAGAGCAGCAAGAGCATTGAGGTTATCACCTTCTATCAACACATGGTTAGGCGAACCTTCTGGCGCAGAATCCAAACGTTTACTTTCGTCTTCAACAAAAACAGGAAGTTGGTCTTGCATGTCGTCCCAAGCCGCTTCTGAGCTATCTTCCCACACAAGTCCATAATGCTTCTTCTCATTGATAACCTCCAACAAATCATGCTTTAACTCCTTATCTATCTGAAGTTCTAATATCTGTTGGCGCAAAGCACCCAAATCCATTTTCTTCGCCATAGCGGTGTACCTTCCTCCCTTTTCCGTGCTCCACCGACTCCCTTAGTAGAGAAGATTATTAGAAACTGGATTGCTATTATAAAATGATGGCGTAGGAATCTTATTACCTTTAGCCTCATCCTTGCCTGTAGCGGCCCTGGAAAAGCCTTTCATGTCAAAGATAAGAAGCAACAGAAGCCTACGCCAAACAGGTATATATATGATAGCACAGAGCGTACCCCCTCAGTCGAAGGGGCACACCTATGCCATGTGTATATACACAGTGGGTAGACGCCCACCGCAGTCTCATTCTGAACATGATTTGAAATTTTCCAGGTTTCTACAGGTCAGAAGAAACGTCAAGCAAACGTCTTCAATTTAAAATAGTGCCAAGCTATGGATTTTTACCTAGCCAGCGACTCATCGCCAGCCATCCACAGCAAGACAACTGCAAAAGTACGAAAAAGAATTGGAATTTGCAAGAAAATCGGAAAGTTTCTTGCAAATCCCAAATAAAAATGGTTATAAAGCAGCATATATTCAAGGCTTTTGCCCTTACAGGGCGCAGGGGAGCAACGCCTTAATACCCAGGGTGTTGCCCTGGGCTAGGAGCTTTTGGGCCTTCAGCCCGTGCTTGAACCTCATGCAAAAGTTCAATGATTTACTTCTTAACCAGGCATTTTATACTCATGTCTAAGCCTCCAGATAGTTCATCATATCCTCCAATATATCAAAGTTCTTGACATTCTCCTTTTTTACTTCGAGGATGGCCTTATCTAATTCTGATTGTGACTTTTTCTTTTGTAACGTTGTATTCATAACACGATTAAACAATTAAGTTTGCTGCATTTATTCTTTTCTCTTCACCCAAACCTTGTGGCTGCCACTGCCCATCGAACCTATCGGCGAGGTTCGGTCGGCGGTGATTTCCTTCAGCTCCAGGGAGGCGGCGGTGCGGCTCAGGTTGTTGATGTAGGCATAATCAGAGAGGGTGATGAGACCATTGGCTTCTATCACCTCCAGGGCACGGGCGATGCGTTCTTCCTTGGAATAGAGCTGCTTGCGAATCACCTTTACGCCACCCATATCTCGTTCCAGGTCGCGATCGGTTTCACGCTTCACCTCCTTGATAAACTCAGGAGACGCCTTGAAGTTGATGTCCTTTACGCCCACCTTGCGATACGTCATCTTATCCTCTTCACTCTGCATTTCCGTAGGCTTATCGTCCTCGAAACCGAGGGAGAGGGAGAAGGTGCCGATGCCTTCCAGATTCACATTATAGCCCATAGAGAGCATTTCCACCAGCATATCAGCCACATCCAGCAACACAGCCTCCGTGGTACTTTCCGAAATACCACGATGGTAGCCCTGCATTCTCTTGATGAATTCTTTTCTGGATAGTGTCCGATTGGTCACCATCTTGGGATAAACTCTGCGCTTGCCTGTGTTATGAACATCGGGCATCTCTTGCAACTTGTACTTTGTCATGACGATTCCTTTCTTATAAAGATTGTTATCACTCCTTATTGCAACAGCCACTATACCTAAGTGATTTCCTATTCACCATTCAGCATAATGGTTCCCGTCTCTAAGGATAATTGTTACTAACCCTAAGGATAATTGTTACTACTCCTAATAGAAATCTCCGTTCAATAGTATTGAACCTACATTCAAAAGTATTGAACGCACATTCAGAAGTTCTGAACGGACATTCAAAAGTTATGAACGAAACTTTCTACTAGGCAAAAGTACATTTTTTCCTAATAACAACCAAGACTTTTCCTAAGATTAACACAAAATTAATACTGGAAGGAGGGAGAAAGGAGATAAGAGAAGGAAGAAAGAAGATAAAAGGAGGAGAGAAAAGAAATAAGGAGAGAAAAGAAATAAAAGGTATAAGGAAATGAGATAAGGGGCATAAATGAAGAAAAGATGTTTTTAATTTGGTGGTTTCACCATTTATTCGTATCTTTGCCAACAAAGAGAATATCACTTAAAAGAAAGGCGAGCAATTATGGCAAGAAAACTATATCCGATAGGATTACAAACTTTCGAACGAATCCGAGTAGAGGATAAGTTCTACATTGACAAGACGGAATATGTATATCGTATGGCACATACTGATGGTACTTATTTCTTCCTGAGCCGTCCACGCCGTTTCGGAAAGTCGCTGTTGCTCACTACCATGCAGAGCTATTTTGAAGGAAAGAAGGATCTTTTCAAAGGACTCGCCATCGAAAAGCTAGAAAAGGATTGGATAAGCTATCCGGTGCTGCATTTCGATATGAGCATGGGCAAACACATGGAGATAGCCCAGCTGGAAAGATATTTCGACCAGCAACTTGCAGAACAAGAGCAGAAATGGGGCATTACGAATCCGGCTGTTGATGCCAACGTCCGCCTCATCTCACTTATCCAGACTGCCTATAGGGAAACGGGCAAGCAAGTGGTAATACTGATTGACGAATATGATGCCCCTTTGCTTGATGTGGTGCACGAGGATGAAAAATTGGAAGAACTTCGCAACGCCATGCGCAATTTCTACAGTCCGCTAAAAGGATGCGAGAAATTGCTCCGCTTCGTATTCCTCACAGGCATCACCAAATTCTCTCAGCTCAGCATCTTCAGCGAATTGAACAACATCACCAATATCAGTATGGACGAGCCGTATGCCGGCATTTGCGGAATTACGGAAGATGAACTGGTGAACGGAATGCGGGATGACATAGAGGCACTTGCAGAAAAATTAAACCTGTCGTATGAGCAGACGTTAGCTAAGTTAAAGGATAATTATGACGGCTATCATTTCACATGGCCTTCTCCTGACGTTTATAATCCGTTCAGCTTATTAACCTGCTTTGCCAAGCAGAAGATTGATTCCTACTGGTTTGGTTCCGGCACTCCTACTTATCTGATTAATATGATGCGCAATTTCAACTTTCTGCCAGCGAACCTGGGCGAGAGTATGGAAGCCGGAAAGGATGACTTTGATGCTGCCACGGAAACCATGACCACCATCATGCCGCTGCTCTATCAGAGTGGTTACATCACCATCAAGGATTACGATGAAGAAACGGAACTCTATACCCTAGCCATTCCTAACAAGGAAATAAGAGTTGGATTGTACAGAAGTTTGTTGCCTCATTATCTGACCTCAAAGGCTGCTTCAATATCAAAGAAGACAACACCATCGTGTTCGATTGGAAATCACAACAAATTTAGATGATAAAAATGATAAAAACGAAAAGCGTGCAGGCGACAATGATGTTGCCTGCACGCTTTTTCCTTTTATATTCATCTTATTTATTATTCATCCTACAGCCACGCTCCGAATCTTGCACTTGGCAATGGGGCGGCGAAGTAATAGTTCTGGTCGTTATTCTTATCCAGGAAATTCACCTGCTTCATGCCGAAGAATGGCAGGCCCTCTGGGAAGAGGCGGGCAAAATCGGTTACACCTCCAGAAAGAGCAGGACTGCCTGCCTGATATTCGAAATTCCAACTCTTGTCGAATGCCAATGGAGCACCCTGGGCTACATCATCAATTTCGCAATTGATATTCATCTTCTCGCTCTGAGTGAAGTTCTTGAAGAGAGGGTTGAGCTGACCTGCCACGCTGCTCTTGATATCGGCATCAAAGCAGATGCCGAGTTCTGCATCCTTCGCCATCTGCGCTACGCCTGTCTCTGTAGATGCAAAGTAGTAGTTTGGTGTAAGACGACTGTGCTCCATATCAGCACCATCCTTCTTTGGCTGCTTCAGTCCGAAACGGGAATCGTAGATGAGATTGTTCACGAAGATTGGCTTCGCTGCCTTCTCTACCCAGACTGAACCACCCTTCTTGTTCTTGGAACGGCGCCAGCCGCAGTTGATGATGGTGTTGTTGTAGGCGGTCATCTCAGAGAGAGGAATTACCTCGCTATTTCCGGCATTAGAAAGCTTGAAGGCGTTGGTGCAGGCGTTGTAGATGATGTTGTTGGCTACATCGAGCTTGCAACCTGCCTTCACGTTGATGGCCTCACCGCCATCGGCTGCATTTCCGCTATCGGCAAAGATATTGTTGATAATCACGCCGTTACCACCGGTAAAGTAAGTCTGGTCGTTGTAGTTGTCATGGAAGAAACTGTTTGCCATCACAAACTTGCCGTTCACATTACAGAAATGGAAGGCTGGCACACCACCATCGATGGTGGTCTTGAAAAGCTTGTTCTGGAAAGAAGCTGAACTCTCGGTAGGAGTAGCACCAGCATAGGCTACATCCACGTGGTTGAGCACCACCTCCTCTGAATTATATCCGCAGATGATGCCGCCCCAATCGGCAGGCTTCCTGGTATCAGAAGTAAAGACTACTGGCTTCTCGGCAGTTCCCAAACAATAGAGATTGCCCAATACCACGATTTCTACCGGCACCTGAACCTCTGACTTGCAGGTAACGGTTACGCCCGGCTCAATGTAGAGCGATGCTCCTACAGGAATCTCAACGCTCTGGCTCAGGGTAGTATCCTTGGTCCAAACCACAGAACCGGCAGGATATTCTGCCACCTTCGTTGTGATGACATCCTTAGAACCCTGGTTCTCATTACCATTACCTCCATTATTCACGTAATCGTATGGATTGATATTATCGTTCTCGCAAGATGTGGAGAACATTGCAGCTGCTGCCATCAACAGCAAGCTATATTTTACTTTGAACTTTAACATTTGAACTTTGAACTTTATGATTAGTAATCAAGGTGTTAGCCTTAATTTAACATTTAACATTATAATTTGTATCTTACTCCCAGCAGGAAGGTTCTGCCATACTGATAAGCTCCCACGATGGTCTTATCGCTCTTCTGTCCCTCATACTCCAGGTTGCTCTTGTTCACAGTCTTCAAGAATCTCTCGCGCTTGGCATCAAGCAGATTGTTTGCCTTGAAGAAGATAGAGATGCCGTTCTTGAATTGCTTCTCGGCACTCAGGTCGAGACCGAACATCGCCTTGTCCCACTGGTCAGCATCCTTGAAAGGAGAAACCAGGGCGAGCTTGGTGCCCGTGAAGGAAGAGGCCAACTGAGCGTTCCAGCCATTCTCCGTATCCTTATATAATAAGGAGATGTTAGCGGTATGAGGGGCCTGGTTAACCAGCGGACGGGTCTGGGTTACGCCCGTCTTATACTCGGCACTACCCTCCTGGTACTCACGCTTTGAGGTGGTGATTTCAGAATGGGTGTAAGTATAATTCGCCTTTACTCCGAAGTGGCGGATGTACTTGATCACATCGATTTCAAAGCCCATGTTCTTGGCATTACCCAGGTTATCCGGCATGTAGTAGGCATCGGTTCCGGATCCTATCTTGCCATCCGATGTTACGAACACCTGCTCTATAGGGTCTTTCAGATACTTATAGAATACGCCGGCAAGAATCTGCTCGGTCTTGCTTGGGAACCACTCCCAGCGCAGGTCGATGTTGTCGATGCGGGCACGCTTCAGGTTTGGATTACCTTTTTCCTGATACTCCTCGCCCTGAATCTGATAAGGCACTATCTCGTAGAAGCCTGGACGGTTGATGGAGCGATAGTAAGAGAGACGCACGTTCATCTTCTTGGTTGGCGTCCACTTGATGGATGCCGATGGCAGATAATCCCAGTAGCTCTGCTCGCCCACCTGTCCCATGTTGCGGAAGTGCTGGAGCATGGTGTAAATCTGGTTGGTGTGCTCGGCTCGGAAACCGGCATTCAGTTCGCCCACCTCGCTCTTCAGGGTTACCATGGCGTAGGCTCCGCCGATGTGCTCCTTGGAATCGTAGTTGAGCTGCGAAGCCTGAGAATAAGGGGTCTTGCAAACCCAATCGATGTTGGCATACTGGTCTAATCCGTTGCCATCCAGTTTCTGCGAAATATCGGCAGGATTGAAGATGTAAGAATAGTATCTGTTGCTGCGTTCTTTTCTGCGATACTGCGCTCCCGCCTTCCAGAGTGCCTCCACATCGTTGGCGAAATGGGTATCGTAAGAGAGATTGAGGTAGCCCGCCCAGTCAGTATCCTTGTTGTGCTGGAATCGGCGCTCGGCACTCTTAGGCAGGGTCTTTGTGATATTCTTTTCGCCTTCCCAGATGGAACCCGAAACGGCATCGCCACCATTCTCGGCAGTTCTGCTGATGGAGTTGGTCAGGGTAACGTAAGTTCTGTCCGGATCTTCCTCCTTAGCCTGCGAGAATACGCCCGACCAGTCTATGGTAAAATCCTTGGCAAGATGATGCGTACCCTTCAGGTTGGTGGCGAAGATGCTCTGGGTGGTTGAGAGAGAGCGCACCTCATCATCCTGGGTGTAACTGTCGGCTCCGATGTATTCGGTATTGACGCTATTGTTGTATCTGGTGCCCTTGGAATTGGTGCGCACATACATGTTGTACCATTCCAGCTTATGGCCAGGCAGGGTTAAATCTATCTTGGCATGAGCACCCGCAGTAAGGTCGTGGATGCTATAGTAGCGATGCTGCAGGGAGTAAATGTACATGGCCTGCTCGCCCGAAGCCATCTTTACGGAATTGTAGGTGCGCTCGGTGCCACGGAAAACATTCTGCACACTTCCGGCAAGCATCACGCCCAGGCGGTCGTTCCAGAAGCGGTTGCCGATGCTCAGACCTCCTATGAAATTAGGAGAAGGAAGAGAATGGATCTTCAACTGAACAGGACCGTTCTTGAAATCGCTCATCTGTGCCTTGTAGTCTTTTCCGAAAGCCTCGTAAGGAGATTTCTTTGTATAATCAGAGCGGTTGCTGGTAAGATAATCTCTGCCATTCTTCCAGAAATAATCACTTGCTCCGATGGCAGCATTCGCCTGAATTTGAAAGCGGGATGGGGCATCCTTCATCACCATATCCACCACGCCGCCGGCTGCATCTCCTTCCATATCGGCCGTCAGAGACTTGGAAACCACGAGGCGGTCCATCAGATCTGAAGGGAAGATATTCAATGGGATGTAACGGTTTTTATCATCCGGACTAGGAATCTTCACGCCGTTTACCAGGGTGTAGTTGTAGCGCTTGTCCATACCTCGAAGGATGGCGTAGGAAGCCTCGCCCGAAGCATCACGCTCCATGGTTACACCCGATACTCGCTGCAGAACGCTCGCCACGTTGACGTCAGGCGAAAGCTGGATGCTCTGCTGGCTCATCACGTTGAGCACGTTGCCGGCATTCTTCACGGTTTCTATGGCGCTGCGGTCGCTGCGGTATTCACGATGACCGGTAACCACCACTTCGCCCAACTGCTTCAGGTCTTCATCCATCGGAATATCCACCTTATTTTTCTTAGCCACATCTATAACCATCTCCTTGGTTTTGTAAGACACGTAGGAAACGATGATGGTAAACTTGCCTTTATCTGCCAATTCATGCAGGGTGAAAGTACCATCAAGTCCGGTGGTGGTACTCACGTAGGGCAGCTCCTTTACCCGGATTACGGTTCCGATGAGGGGCTCGCCCGTTTTGTTATCCTTGACTATACCATCCAGCGTGTGTGCCTGGATGGCGGTAGTCGCAGCGGCAAGAAGCGCCGCACTCAGCAAAAATCTTTTCATCTATATCGCAATTGAATTCTTCACTTTTCGTTCTTCACTCTTCACTTACTTTTTGCTCTTCACTTACTTTTTGTAATCGTGTGGATGATTTTTCCATCCTTGTCAATCATCGACATTCTGAGCTGCTTCTTATCTGCTGTAAAAACAGAGAAACCATCGGCTGGACTGCAGAATACGGTGCCATCGATAGGCTTCACAGAGCGAGCCAGAGATGAAGAGGAATTGACTACGTAGTCGATGTTATCGCCCTTCTTCTGGATGTGCTGGAAGTTGTGGATGTGACCGCAGGCATAAATCGCCACATTATTATATTTATGGAGGACAGGAAGGAGGCGCTTCTGCATGTCGAGGCGCTCATTCTCCTTCTTCGTGGTGTAGGCGTAGATAGGATGATGACCTACCACGATAACCCAATCTTCCTTGGCATTCTTCAGAGTTTCGTCGAGCCAGGAGAGCTGAGCCTCAGCATCCTGCTTGCAGGCATCAGGATAGATTTCTGAATTCTTGCGGTAAGAATCGATGAGGGGTGTGGTGTCGAGGAAGATGACACGGATGGTGGTTCCCTTGTGGTCGAACACCTTGGTGTAATATTTGGCTGGCATCATCCAGCGTCGGCTCACCTTGCCGTAGTCCATAAAAGCCTGGGTATTACCACGATACTCATGGTTTCCACAAACAGGGAACCAGTTGAGCATCAGGTCGGGATGAGAATAAACATATTCGTAATTGGTAAGCCACAGAGGGTCCTGGGTAGAAGTCACGCCATTGAAATGGTGGATGTCGCCCACGGCAAGTACACATTCCGGATCTACCGTTCCCGCCATCTCGCCCATCAGTTCGGCGATAGACTTCTGGTCGTAGTAGCCGTTGCGTCCCATATCATTGGTCATGTAGAGGGTGATTTCGCCCTTCAGTTTCTGCCATTCAGCAGCATTCGCCTTCCAGTTAGGATTCTGCGGAATGGCGGTTGCTGCACTCTGAGAACAGGTTGTTAATGCTGCGTTTTGAGCCTGAGCAGTCAAGCCTCCACCCAACAATAAAGCCGAAGCCAAAACTACAGTAACTACTCTACCTTTCATCATAGCAAAGCCATTCATGCTGCTATGCTTACCCGATACTTTCTTTTCCATTTTTCTTTATCTGACTATAATACATTATTAAATATTGATGATACCTTTCCCCTTTCGGGGTGGAATCTGTTAAATTTCGGGTGCAAAGGTAGGGGTATTATGTGTCAATGAGGTTACAAGGATTTGAATTAGCAGATAAAAGATACTACAATCTTATTACGGGAGTTTCCCCCGATGCTTTTAGGGAAAATCATACGCTGGTTTATGGTTTTCCCTTTGCTTTTTTCAGCTATTCTCTCTATCTTTGCACCAGAAATAAATAAATGCAGTAATAACCCTTTAAAGAGAAGATCGTTATGAAAAGAATGATTATGACATTGGTTGCAGCATGGATGATGATTGCATCTATGAATGCTCAGAGACTGACAGATATTCAGGCTGAAGCCCGTTTTATCACAGATAAGATGGTGGTGGAACTGGGATTGAGCAGCGTTCAGCGCAACAGCATCCTGAACATCAATCTCAATTATCTCAATGGCATCCAAAGCTATCGCGACATCGATGCCTACGGCTGGCATTACCGCAACAAGCAGCTCAAGCGCATGATGACCGCCAGACAATGGAAGAGATTCAAGGACTCTTACTATTTCTATCGCCCTATCGGCTGGCAGAATCATGTGTATGTTCACCATATTTACACCAAGTATCCAAAGCATAACTGGGGTCACGACAAGCGCCGCCCTCGCCCAGAGTGCAGCTACGGAAGACCAGGATGGCCAGGCGGAACCCATGTAACCTATGGACCAGGAAAGCCAGACAAGCATCACAAACATCACAAACACGATAAGAAGTGGAAGCACGACAAGAAGAAGTGGAAGCACGATAGAGATTGGGATGATGATGACGATGATGACGATGATGATGATTGAGACTGAGATTAAGACAAACATTCGATGATAAAACAAAAAAATCCAAGCTAGAGAGTTCATTCTCCTGCTTGGATTTTCTTTTTATCTCAACTATCCTATATTCTCCAGAATGTCTTCCACAATCTGCTCATCGAGCAGGCGATTATCCGAAAGCAACTGCTGCACATCATATCTATCGTAGAGACCCTTTCTGATGCCGCCCACCATCACCTTCATTTCTGAAGTGCCATAGTAAGAGGCGATGCGCTCTCCGAAGCCGCCATCCTTCGATCCATCCTCCAGGGTTACCACCAACTGATGGTTTGCCTTCAGACTACCCAGCGTCTCGGCATCCACCTCATTCAGATAACGGGGATTGATGAGCGTAGCATCGATGCCCTTATCAGCCAACAGGCGGACTACATTCTCGCCCTTCTGATAGAACGAACCGGCGGCGATGATTGCTACCTTCTCGCCCTGGTGCATCACCTTGTACTTTGCCTCGTAGCCATACTCAGCATCAACGGCTTCTGACGTATGAACCACGCCATTGCTTGGCACGCGGATGGCGATAGGTTTCTTATCCTGCAGAATGCTCCAGCGGAGCATGGCGAAATACTCCTCGCAGGTGGTTGGAGCCAGATAGATGAGCCCCGGAATGCTGCAGAGCATCGGAACATCGAAAAGGCAGATGTGGGTAATGTCGTTCATCGAGTTCACTCCGCCTCCTACCACGTTGATTACGGCTGGGTTGGAATTGATGCAGAGGTCTTGCGCAATCTGGTCGTAGGTACGTTGGATGAAGGTGCTGTAAACGGTCCATACCGGATGCAATCCGCCCTTCGCCATTCCCGAAATCATGGCCACCGCCTGCTCTTCGGCGATTCCCATATCAATGTGCTGCTTGCCAGCCAACTTTCGCTTATCGGCAGTAAAACCACCTGCGGTAGGAGTACCGGCGGTTACGGCGATGAGGGTCTTATCCTGCTTCATCTCGCTGAGCATCCAGTCAGAGAATAAAGTGCCGTAATCCTCTGTTGGAGCAACCTCCGGAATGGTTCCATCGGCATTCTTTCTTGGTCGGCTGCCATCTTCCAGGTTGAAAGGCATTCCCCAATGCCAAGCCTCCTTGTTGGCTACAGCTGGCGCAAATCCATGACCTTTTTCTGTGTGAATGTGAACCACGGTAGGCTTATCCGTATCCTTCACGCTCTCGAAAACCTGGATGAGTTTTTCTATGTCGTTACCCTCTTCCAGATACTTGTATTCAAAGCCCCACGCCTTGAACCAGTTGTGCTCGCAGGTGCCGTTGCTCTGGCGCAGGGCACGCAGGTTCTTGTAGATTCCGCCATGATTTTCGGCGATAGACATTTCGTTGTCGTTCACCACGATGATGATGCCCGTGCCGAGTTCCGAAGCCTCATCCAGTCCCTCGAAAGCCTCGCCGCCCGAAAGGGAGCCGTCGCCGATAATGGCGATGATGTTCTCATCGGTACCCTTGACGTCGCGCGCCTTCTGCAAACCGGTGGCAAGACTCACGGAAGTGGAAGTATGCCCCACCTCGAAGTTATCATACTCCGGACATTCGGCAGGAGAAGAATAGCCCGAAATGGCATTCATGTCATCCACATCGCCGAGGAATCCCGCAGCTCGTCCGGTGAGCACCTTATGCGGATAGCATTGGTGGCTTACGTCAAACACGAGCTTATCCTTTGGCGCATTAAAAACGTAGTGAAGCGCCACGGTAGCCTCCACGAATCCCAGGTTCGGTCCCACATGACCGCCATGCTTGCTTACACGGTTCAGCACAGCCTGTCTGGTTTCATCAGCCACCACCTGCAGCTCCTTCAAATCCAGCTTCTTCAAGTCGGCTGGCGACTTTATCTTCTCAATATACATTTTCTTATATTTATAATTATGATTTCCGGGTGCAAAGATACAAAGAATCCAGAAAACATGCATTACCCAAACTACAGAAAATATGAATGATTTTCCGGAAAACTCATCTGGGAAATCAGCCTGTTGCCTTATCCCTATCCTTCAGAATTACAGCCATGTTATCCAGCGCCCAGTCTATCAGATGATCCATAATAGGAATAAGGGTTTCAGTACGGGGTGTGAGAGAATACTCCACTCTTGGCGGAACCTCGGCATAAGCCTTGCGGGTAACGTAGCCATCAGCCTCCAACGACTTTAACGTGCTGGTAAGCATTTTCTGCGAAATATCCGGAATCAGCTTACGCAGGGCATTAAACCGGAGGGGGCCATCCTGATGATATTTCAGGGTGTAGATTACCAGTAGCGACCACTTGTCGCAAACGCGCGCCAGGACGTTACGGATGGGACAGTCCTGCACTACCATTTCTTTTATCATTCTTCCCATAATCTATCTTCTTTATATTCTACTATAATATTCTGCAATAATCTATAATATTCTGCAAAACTCTGCAATATTCTGCAATAGGCTACAAAAGTAACTAATATCCGGAAAGACACCAAACATACCAAGTTAATCTAAGTTAACGCTTCATTTTTCTTTCTCCCATTCCCACGCAATAGTTACCTCCTGGTAACCATCTTACCCCCAAGTGCCTTCTTGCAGGAACCAGTTTTTTTCAGTATCTTTGCAACGCAATTCAGAAATAAAAGCTGAAAGCAGAAGTATTCACAAATTCACAATAAGAAATAACATAAAGTGAAATAAAGAAAGAAAAATATAAATATTAAAAAATAACAGACAAGATGAAAGAAACAAACCTTATTGCAAAGGCTGCAAACTTTACGGCCACAGATTTTGGTAAGATGAGTGAAATCAAGGATTACACCTTAGAGCTGGGTCCTGAGATTAAGATTCCTGGAAAGGTATTCGGAGGTCAGAGCGTGAACGCTACTGGTGGCGAGTTCTCATTCCAGAGCTTTGCTCCTGGCACAGAGACAGGTTTCCTCCACATCCACAAGAACCACGAGGAACTGTATTTCTTCCTCAGCGGCAAGGGCGAGTTCCAGGTGGATGGCAAGGTATTCCCAGTTCAGGAGGGAAGCGTGGTGAGAGTAGCACCAGACGGCAAGCGCTCCGTTCGCAACAATGGTACAGAACCACTCGTGATGCTCTGCGTGCAGTATAAGGGCGAAACCTTTACAGCCGAAGATGCAACCGACGGCGTGATTCTGAATGATAAGGTGGAGTGGTAGAAAATTGCAAGATGCGCTTGGATAAACATGCGCCGTCTGTCTTTTCTGGTTTGACTGCCAATTAAGTCTCCAAATTGCAAAATAAGTAGTTCAAAGAGCGAATAGCCCCATTTTGAGGCATTTTTAAGGCTGTAGTTGCGTGCTAAAGTTGTTTGACCAACTAATGAACACTTAACTATTCGCCAGAGTTAGTTAACGCCAAGGGCAGAATATAACTACCCAAGGCTATTGTTTAATTTAAATAGAACCCACTTTTTCAAGTGGACTCATACAACAAATCATGAAGAAAAAAAATGTTATAATTCGACTGATTCGCAATGCAACTTTGCGAATTCATTATGCTGGAAAAGAGATACTTGTTGACCCCATGCTTGCCGAAAAAGGCACCTTGCAGTCGGCCCTCGGAGTATATAAGACACCAAGAGTACATCTTACGATGCCGATGAATGAAATTACGGATGGTCTGGATATGGTATTGCTGACACACAACCATATTGATCATTACGACCCGACAGTGAAACAGCATTTAGCGAAGAACATCCTGTTCCTGACACAACCGCAGGATAAAGAGGGTATTAAGCAGGATGGTTTTACCAATGTAGAAAGCATTGAAAAAGACAAAACCATTGGAGATTTAACCATTCATCGCATCCAAGGACACCATGGCTTCGGACAGATTGGAGAAATGATGGGGCCGGTATCCGGCTATGTGCTTACCGCGTCTGGTTTCCCTACCGTATATATAATGAGTGACTGCAAGTGGGAGGAGTGTATCCGTCAGACCATAGAACAGTTTTCTCCCGATTACATCATAGTGAACAGTGGAGGTGCAATATTCCCTGAATTTTCTCGAACAGAAGGTTCTATTATTCCCGACGAACAGGAAGTTATGACCATGCTTGATGAACTTCCCGCTCACATCAAACTAATAGCAGTCCACATGGAAGCTACCGATCATGGGCAGACTACACGCGCAATTCTGCGTAACGAGGCCATGCATCACGAAATAGAAATGAGTCGCCTGATTATTCCTGAAGATGGAGAAACAATAATATTATGAGCGACTTCTCTGATTGGGAAATAGCCTGAAAAGAAGAAATAATTGAACGTATAGCTATGAATCCACAACATGCGTATATTTTTCTAACAAAGCTTCCAGAACGAGTTGACTTTCAAACTGACGATGAAAATGTATGGATGAACATTATCATGCTACTTTTGAACCTCTCTCATACATTATCACAACTTTTGGATAATGATACAGAACCACTCGTGATGCTCTGCGTGCAGTATAAGGGCGAAACCTTTACAGCCGAAGATGCAACCGACGGCGTGATTCTGAATGATAAGGTGGAGTGGTAGAAACTACTCTACCACCTCCATGATTTCAGGATGCTCAAGCTTTTCCTTTTTCTTGAGCTTCTTCACCACTTCGGAATAGCTGTGGCGAATCAGGGACTGGACGAAATCATCTTCCAGCGTGCCATAAAGGTTTACCTGATTCCAGTATTTCTTATTCCAATGCCATGCGCCTTCTATTTCGGGATGCACTTCCCGGAGTTCGAGGGCGTAATCGGCGTTACATTTCATCGTAACCCACTCGGGGCGTTCCAGGTCAACACAGGCAAAAATCTTGTCCAAGATGCGAAACGCCAAGGTCTGCTCATCAAAAGGAAAAGCCTCGGTTACGAGGGGAAGCGAGAGACAATACTCTCTAACAGATTCTATATTCATAATTTCTTCTGATTATTTCTGATTAAAATGTTTTCTATGTTTTAGGGGACAAAGATAATAAATTCTGATGAAACGGCAAAACTTATTCCATAAAAAAACATCAGATTTTCCAGCACAACGAATTCTACGATGTTTTCTCTTTAAAGCACAAAGATTATTATAACTTTTTTCTTGTAATGAGACTGCAAAGATAGGCGATTTTGGGGGAGAAGATTTTAACATAAAGGAATAAAACGAGAGTTTTTAGAGAAGATAGATTACTTTTTGATGGATAAACAGATGAAATTAAAAAGAAAAACTTTAAAATAACTCCCTTATGAGATATCTAAAAACAATCTTTTTGTAACTTTTTCAAGAAAATATTTGGTAATTACATAATTTTATTGTAGATTTGCAGCAGATTTTCAAAAGAAGGAGTGCTTATGCAGAAGAAAAAAGATAAAAACCTGATGAAAACGGATGTGAAGCCGATGAAAAAAGGACTGCTATTCCAAATATTCCATCTCTATTACGATGGTTTCAGGAAGATGACCCTGGGCAAGACGCTCTGGACCATCATCCTCATCAAGCTTGCCATCATCTTTCTGGTGCTCAAGCTCTTTTTCTTTCCTGATTTTATCAATACAAATGCAAAGAATGGAGACAAGGCAGGCTTCGTTTCCAAGGAAATTCTGAACAGATAAAGCTCTGGATTTCAATCCCATATTATCGAAAGAATTAAAATAATAAATTAAACAATTAACAAAATACAAAATCATTATATAATAACAATTTTAAAACCATTAAGCTATGATGACAAATCTATTGTTAGACATTACATCAGCCACCATCGACTGGTCGAGAGCGCAATTCGCACTCACAGCCATCTACCATTGGCTGTTTGTGCCGCTCACCCTGGGACTGGCAGTAATCATGGGCATTGCCGAAACATGCTACTACCGCACCAACAAGCCGTTCTGGAAGCACGTAACCCGTTTCTGGCAAAAACTCTTTGGCGTGAACTTCGCCATGGGTGTTGCCACGGGAATCATCCTGGAGTTTGAATTCGGAACCAACTGGAGCAACTACTCCTGGTTTGTGGGCGACGTATTCGGCGCTCCCCTAGCCATCGAAGGCATCCTGGCATTCTTCATGGAGAGCACCTTCGTGGCGGTAATGTTCTTCGGCTGGGATAAGGTGAGCCGGGGCTTCCACCTTGCCTCCACCTGGCTCACGGGACTTGGAGCCACCATTTCTGCCTGGTGGATTCTCGTAGCCAACGCCTGGATGCAATATCCGGTGGGGCAGGAATTCAACCCCGACACCATGCGCTTCGAGATGACCTCGTTCCTGGATGTGGCTCTCTCGCCATTCGCCATCAACAAGTTCACCCACACCGTCACCTCCTCGTGGATCATCGGCGCCACCTTCGTGGTAGCCGTAAGCTGCTGGTATCTCCTGAAGAAGAGAGAAACCCAACTTGCCAAGGCGAGCATCAAGATAGGTGCCGGAGTAGGACTCATCGCCACCCTGCTGGCTGCGATGACCGGCGACAACTCCGCCTATCGGGTGGCACAGGTGCAGCCAATGAAACTGGCTGCGATGGAAGCATTATATAATGGTGGCAAGGGCGAGAGCCTTACGGCGATAGCAGCCGTTCACCCCTTCCGGCAGCCCGATTACGAAAACGAGCAGGAGCCAGCCATGCGCATCGCCATCCCCAACATGCTCTCGTTTCTAGCCACCCGCACAGCCGATGGCTACGTGCCTGGCGTGAACGATATTCTCAAGGGTTATACTAAGGAGGATGGCACCCGGGAACCATCCGTGCAGGAAAAGATAGCTCGGGGCAAGAAGGCGATTGTTGCCCTGAAAACCTATCGCGAAACCAAGGCGCAAGACCAGCTGCCAATCTTGAAGGAGAATATGAAATACTTCGGATATGGTTACATCAAGGACGCCAAGGAACTGGTACCGAGCATCCCTATCTGCTTCTACACCTTCCGCCTGATGGTGGGAGTAGGCTGCCTGCTCATCCTCTTCTTCGCCCTCAGCCTCTTCTTGGTTTATAAGAAGGAAATCGCCCAATACCGATGGTTCCTCATTTCCGCCATCATCATGATTCCGCTGGCTTACATCGCCTCAGAATCGGGCTGGATAGTAGCAGAAATCGGTCGCCAGCCTTGGACCATCCAAGACCTGCTGCCAGTAAGCGCCGCCATCTCCGACATCGAGGCAGGCAGCGTGGCCACCACCTTCTTCATCTTCCTGGCACTCTTCACCACCATGCTCGCCGTGGAAATCAGCATCCTGGTGAAGCAGATCAAGAAAGGACCGGAATATGAATAATCTCTCTGATAATCAATATTTTTTCAGAAAGATTTCGAAAAGAATCATAGGATAGTTTTTCAGTAAACAACAAAACCCGAAAGTATTATGACATACGAATTTTTGCAATCATACTGGTGGTTCCTCGTATCATTATTAGGAGCCCTGCTGGTGTTTCTCATGTTTGTACAGGGAGCCAACACCTTGATTTTCTGTTTGGGGAAAACAGAAGAAGAGCGTCGCCTCATCATCAACTCCACGGGGCGAAAATGGGAGTTCACCTTCACCACGCTCGTCACCTTCGGCGGAGCCTTCTTCGCCTCATTCCCGCTGTTCTACAGCACCAGTTTCGGCGGAGCCTACTGGCTGTGGATGATCATCCTGTTCTCATTTGTGATACAGGCGGTGAGCTATGAATTCCAGAACAAGATAGGTAATTTTCTTGGACCAAAGACCTTTCAAATCTGCCTCATCATCAACGGCATCGTAGGCCCTCTGCTTCTTGGCGGGGCCGTAGCCACCTTCTTCAACGGCAGCAATTTCCTGATAGACAAGGGGAATATTACCAACAGTCTGCAACCCGTTATCAGCCGCTGGGCAAACGCCAGTCATGGTCTTGATGCCCTGCTCAACCCATGGAATGTGGTGCTGGGCCTTGCCGTACTGATGCTAGCCCGCATTCTGGGCATGCTCTACATCAAGAACAACATCGAGCACCAGCAGATTCAGGAACGCTGCACCCGCCAGTTGCCATGGAATGCCCTGCTCTTCCTATTGTTCTTCCTACCATTCCTCATCAGATTAATGATAAAGGACGGCTTCAGCACGGCAGCAGGAGCAGGAATGAGCGCAGTATCTTCAGGCAGTATTACGCTGGAGAGCATGAAGTATCTTCACAATCTTCTGGAGATGCCAATCTTGCTTGTAATATTATTAATAGGTGTAGTGCTCGTTCTCTTCGGCATTTACAAGTCATCGAGAAGCGTGCAGTATAGAAAGGGAATCTGGTTTACGGGCATCGGAACCGTGCTCACCGTGCTGGTTCTTCTGCTGATAGCCGGCTGGAACAATACCGCCTACTATCCGTCGAACATCGACCTTCAGAGTTCGCTCACCCTCGCCAACAGCTGCAGCAGCGAGTTCACGCTCCGCACCATGGCGATAGTTTCCCTCCTCATCCCGTTCGTCCTAGCCTACATCGTCTTCGCCTGGCGCGCCATCGACCGCAAGCGCATCACGCAGGAAGAAATAGAGCAGGGAGAAGCTTATTAACTGAAGTTTCGAGAGTTAGCCCCCGGAAGCCCAGTACCATTGACTACTCTTCTTTTCGGAACTTTCTGTTTTTACAGAATATTATTCTGCCGCAATCATCGTTTTCCGCATATTTCAGAATGTTTTCCTAAAAACGAAAGAATATTTGGCGGATGAGATTCTTCTTCTTACCTTTGCAGCCGAAAACGAATAACAACATAAAAAACAAGAGATATGAGTAGTATCAAAAACATCAAGACAAATGTGCTGGGCTATCCTCGCATTGGTAAGAAGCGTGAACTCAAGAAGGCTTGCGAAGCCTATTGGGCTGGTAAGATCAACCGTAACGAACTGGAGAATACCGCCAGAAATCTCCGCAGAGAAAACTGGAACTTGCTGCAGAAGGCAGGCATCGACCTCATCCCTTCCAACGATTTCTCCTACTACGACACAACCCTCGACCTCACCCTCACTCTCGGAGCCATCCCTTCGCGCTACAATAGTCTGAAGGAAGATAAGCTCCGCCTCTATTTCGCCATGGCCCACGGCGAGCAGAACGAGCAGGAAGATGTGATTGCGATGGAGATGACCAAATGGTTTGATACGAATTATCATTACATCGTTCCGGAATTTGTGAAGGATCAGGAATTCTCACTCTTCGACACGAAAGTGGTGGATGAATTCTGCGAAGCCCTGGAATTGGGCATCAAGACCAAGCCCGTGATTCTGAGTCCAGTATCGTTCCTTCTTTTAGGAAAGGAGAAGGAGGATATCACGGGAATGCAGGATGGTTTCCATCGCCTTGATCTGCTCGATAAGGTTCTCCCGGTTTACGTCGAACTTCTCAAAGCCCTGGAAGAGAAGGGAGCAGAATGGATTCAGATAGACGAGCCTTATCTCGCCCTCGACCTGGACGATGAGCAGCGCAACGCCATCCAGAAGGCGTTCGGTTACATCAGAGAGAACACCCGCCTCAAGATTATCGTAGCCACCTATTTCGATGGCTTGAAAGATAACGCAGATTTGGCGGTAAACCTGCCTGTGGAAGCCCTCCACATCGACCTGGCAAGATGCCCGGAGCAGTTGGATTCCATCCTCAACATCCTGCCTGCAGACAAGATTCTCTCGCTCGGCGTAGTGGACGGCCGCAACATCTGGAAGAACGATTTGGAGAAGTCGATCGAGCTAGTAAACAAGGCGAAAGGCAAGCTCGGAGCCGATAGAGTCTTCGTGGCAGGTTCCTGCTCGTTCCTCCACGTGCCATACGATCTGGCGCTCGAAACCAAGGAGCAGAATCTCCCTGCCGGCATCAAGCGATGGATGGCATTTGCGGCACAGAAGATAGAGGAACTGGCTGCCATCAAGGCGCTTGCCGGGAGTGAGACTAAAGAGGGATTCTCTCATCAGGAAAAGACTGCAGAACAAGACTACGCAGCAGGCATCCAGGCTTACTTTGCTGAAAATCAGAAGGATATTGCCGACCGAAAGGTTTCTTTCCTGATTCACAACCCAGAGGTGAAAGCCCGGGTTGCCGCCTTAACCGATAAGGATTCGCAGCGCCATTCAGCATTCGAGGTGCGCCAGAAGATTCAGCATTCAGAGCTCCATCTTCCGCTCTATCCTACCACCACCATCGGCTCGTTTCCTCAGACCAAAGAGGTGCGCTCATGGCGTTCCAAGTTCAGGAAGGGCGAAATTTCGGCTGCCGGATACAATCAACTGCTGAAGGAAGAAACCCGAAAATGCATAGAATGGCAGGAGGAGATTGGACTGGATGTGCTGGTGCACGGCGAGTTTGAGCGCAACGACATGGTGGAGTATTTCGGCGAGCAGTTGGCAGGCTTTGCCTTCACCCAGAACGGATGGGTTCAGAGCTACGGTTCCCGCTGCGTGAAACCACCAGTAATCTATGGCGACGTGGAGCGCAAGCAGGCGATGACCGTGGATTGGAGCACCTTCGCACAGTCGTGCACCCAGTTGCCGATGAAGGGAATGCTCACCGGTCCGGTAACCATCCTCGAATGGTCGTTTGTAAGAAATGACCAGCCCCGTTCTCTCACCTGCAAGCAGATAGCCCTCGCCATCCGTGATGAGGTTTGCGACCTGGAGCGCCACAACATCAGGATTATCCAGATAGACGAGCCAGCCATCCGCGAAGGTTTGCCTTTGCGCAAGTCAGGATGGGATGAGTATCTGAAATGGGCGGTAGAAAGCTTCCGGATTTCAGCCAGCGGCGTGGAAGACAAGACTCAGATTCACACCCACATGTGCTATTCTGAGTTTAATGATATTATCGAACATATTGCTGCGATGGATGCTGACGTGATCACCATCGAGTGTTCCCGTTCGCAGATGGAATTACTGAATGTCTTTGCCGATTTCCACTATCCTAACGAGATTGGTCCGGGCGTCTACGACATCCATTCTGCCCGAGTACCAGAGACTCAGGAGATGGTAGATTTGCTGAAAAAAGCGGAAAGATTCATCGACAAGAGCAAGCTCTGGGTGAATCCGGATTGCGGTTTGAAGACCCGTGGCTGGGCAGAAACCAAGACCTCGCTCATTAGAATGGTAGAGGCTGCTAAGGAATTGAGAAACGAATAACAAAGTTTGCAAAAGTATTGAGAAAACGAATAACAATTTGCATAGTTTTTATCAACGGAATCCCGGGGCATTTCTCTATGTCTCGGGATTTTTTGTGTTCCAGCAACTCAAAGCCTTGAAATATTTTATCACCAATCTTTTGCCCATCCAAAGAAAAGCAGTATCTTTGCAGACATGAAACAGGAAATGATAGATAAAATCAACCGATTGGCAAGCCAGGACGAGCCTTTTCTCTTTGTCATCAACTATCAGGGCGACAAGGCGTTCATCCGCCAGCTATCAGATATAAATCCCGAAGAATGCCTCTTCGATTTCGAAGGAAGAGGGAATTCTTCTGATGAGATGAAAAATAATTCGGAAAAGATTGCGAAGATTTCTTGGCAGATAGCCCCACCCCTTTATGAGGATTACGAGCGAAGTTTCGACATCGTGAAGAACAACATCATGGCGGGCAACAGCTATCTCACGAATCTCACCTGCAAGGTTCCCGTAAGCTGCAATCTCCCTTTAGAGGATATTTTCAACCAGGCAAAAGGAAAGTATAAACTGCTGCTCAGAAGAAAGAGAAATCAAGCAGAAGATAAAGCTCAGCAGAAAGAAGAAGAATCGCAGAATAAAGCTGATAAGATGGAAGAAGAATTTCAGAACAAAACTTATCCGAAAGAAGAGAACATCGAAGAGATTTCAAATCCTTTCGTCTGCTTTTCGCCCGAAACCTTCGTCAGAATCAAGAACGGAAGAATCTACTCCTATCCGATGAAGGGAACCCTGGATGCATCCCTCCCCGATGCTGAAAAACAACTGATGGAAGACCGGAAAGAGGCGGCAGAACACGCCACCATCGTAGATTTAATCAGGAACGACCTGAGCCGGGTGGCAGAGAACGTAGGAGTAGATAAATATCGTTACATCGACGTGTTGCACACCAACAAGGGCGACATCCTGCAAACCAGTTCAGAAATCAGCGGTCGCCTGCCCGAAGATTACCGGCAGCATCTGGGCGAAATCCTCGATGCCCAGCTCCCAGCCGGTTCCATCACGGGCGCCCCGAAGGATAAAACCATGCAGATTATCCACGAGGCAGAAGGCTACGACCGTGGCTTCTACACGGGCATCATGGGAATCTACGACCAGGGCGAACTCAATTCCGCCGTCATGATTCGATTCGTCGAAGAAGAAGCTTCGCCTTCCAAGACAGAAAAAGGAAAGAATTCTGAAGTAAGCCGAGAATTGTATTTCAAGGCAGGTGGCGGTATCACCTCGAAGAGCGATTGCCGGAAGGAATACGAAGAAGTGATTCAGAAAATCTATCTTCCGATTCAAGAAAATCCATCTTCCGAATATTAGGAAATCGATTACACAAAAAATTATGAGAATTATGAAACAGCAATTTGTAGAAACAATAAAAATCAAGAACGGCAAGGCCCTGGCCCTGCCCTATCATCAGGCAAGAATGGAGAGAACCATCAGCAGGTTCTTCCCATCCATTGCATCAGAAGAAATAAATCTTTCATCCCTCATTTCTCCCAAAGAAGAAATGAACCTTTACAAGGCACGAGTAGTTTATGGCGTCCAGGGCGTGGAAGCCATCGAGTATGCCCCCTACAAGATGAAGGAGATTCATTCCCTCAAGGTGGTAGAGGATGATTCCATCGACTACACCTACAAGAGCACAGACCGAAGTGCGCTCAACGCCCTGGTAGCCCAGAAGGGCGATTGCGATGAAATCATCATCGTAAAAAACGGCCTCATAACAGACACCTCCTTCACCAATCTCGCCCTTTTTGATGGCAAGAAATGGCTCACCCCCAAGCATCCCCTGCTCCAGGGAACCAAGTGTGCCCAGCTCCTGGAAGCCGGCATCATCGAGGAAGCCGACCTCACACCAGAAGACCTCAAGAAGGCAGAAAAAGTGAGCCTCTTCAACGCCATGATAGATTTCGGAGAGCGGGAAGTGGAAATCCAGAGTATCCTATAGCTCAATCACTTCCAAATCATCCGGAACGAAGATTCTACCCTTGAAGTTCTCAGCAGCTTCACGGGTATAATTTTCTTTACGGGTAGCAAGAGTCTTCTCCTCCGTATGATAAAGAATGAGATTCTTCACCCCCAGTTCCTCCGCCAGTTTTCCGGCATCAAGCGCCGTACTGTGGCATTTCTCGTAAGGCTTGAATGTATCCCGGTCGGCATAGAGGCAGAACGCCTCGCACATCATCCAGTCCGCCCCCTCTATGTAGCAACGGTTCTGCTCGTTATAAGGCTCATCGCCCAGACACGCCAAAACCAAAGGTTTAGCATGATTATCAGATGCAGCTTTATCGGATGCAGCCTTATCTTCTGAAGCATAATCGGATGCAGTCTTATCTTCTGAAACATTATCTTCTGAAGTTCCTGGCAATTCCGCCCGGAATCCGAACTGCTTCTCCTTAGTAGATTGAATATCAAAGCATTCCAGCTTCATATCCCCCACTTCGAAACACTCCCCATCTTCCAGCTGATGGAACACCACCCTTTCAGCCACCTTCGCCAGTTGCTTCTTGGCAAGAATCATATCGATAATGGTCTTGATCACCTTCATCACCTTGTCGTTTCCATACACATGCAGCAATCCCTCGTACCCCTTGCATTGAGCCACCATGCGGATTACCCAAATCACGCCCAGCACGTGGTCGGTATGCGCATGGGTAACGAAGAGGTGATGAATATCAGAAATCTGAACATTCACCTTCTTCAACTGCGAGAGAATCCCGTTTCCTCCACCCGCATCCACCAGCATCAGAGTGCTGGAAGTCTGGAGCAGAAAACAGGTATTATAAATCTGGGATACCGTAGCATTTCCCGTACCGAGCATCGTAATTTGATTCATCTTTTCGCTATTTTCGTTATGATTCATATTTATTTTATCTCAATCTCCCCCATCAGGAATAGATTCCCTCATCTTCAGGAATAGATCTCCTCATCATCAGGAAGATTTGATTCACTTATTACAGAGAAGATTCACGTCCGCAAAACTACTCATTTTTTGATAAACCACCAAGAAAAAGCCCCAAAAACTTTGCTTATTCCAAATAATAATCTTAACTTTGCGGCATAAAAACAAAAAGTTGGTTTCGATTATGGCAAAAATAGAAAGACAAAAGCGAATCTATCGCAAGCGCATCCCTTACGGAATGCAGAACTTTGAGGATGTAATGGAAAGAGATTGTTACTATGTTGACAAGACCCCATTCATAGAGAAAATAGAAGAATCTAACATGTATTTCTTCTTCATTCGCCCTCGCCGTTTCGGCAAGAGCCTTACCCTCTCCATGCTCGAAAACTATTACGACATCAACAAGAAGGATAAGTTTGAAAGCCTCTTCGGCAAGCTTTACATCGGAGAGAATCCTACCCCTGAACGCAACAGCTATCTCATCCTTCACCTGAATTTTGCCATGATTTCAGCAGGATTGGATAATTATAAAAAAGGACTTGATGCCCATTGCAACAACAAGTTCAATTCCTTCTGCAGCAGATACGCCCACCTTTTGCCACCGGACATAAAGGAAGAGATGAACCAAAAGGAAGATGCCGTTGCCCAATTGGGATTTCTATGCGACAAATGTGCTGAAGCAGGCTTAAAGATTTATCTCTTCATCGACGAATACGACCACTTTACCAATCAGATTCTTGCCCACAAGGAACATGAAACCCGATATCGCGAACAGACTCACGGCGAGGGATATCTGCGACATTTCTTCGACACAATCAAGGGAGCCGCAGGAGATTCATTGGGCAGAGTTTTTGTTACAGGAGTAAGTCCCGTAACCATGGATGATCTGACCAGCGGTTTCAACATCGGTACCAACTATTCCCTGGCTCCGGAGTTCAACGAGATGGTGGGATTCACCGAGGAGGAAGTGCGTGAAATGCTGGCTTATTACGCCAGCGTGCTGCCATTCCGCCACAACGTGGATGAGCTGATAGAAGTGATGAAGCCATGGTATGATAATTATTGCTTCTCAGAAGAAGAGTACGGCAAGACAACCATGTACAACTCCGTGATGGTGCTCTATTTTGTAGATAATTACATCCGCAACGATTATGATATTCCGAAGAAGCTGGTGGAAACCAACATCCGCATCGACTACGACAAGATTCGCATGCTCATCCGCCATGATAAGGAGTTTGCCCACGATGCCAGCATCATACAGGATATCGTGACCAAGGGATTCACCACGGGAACCCTGATGGAGAATTTCCCTGCCGAGCGCATCAACGACCCTGATAATTTCCTGAGTCTGCTCTTCTATTTCGGCATGGTAACGATAGACGGCACCTACCAGGGCAACACCCGCTTCGTGGTTCCCAACGAGGTGGTGCGCGACCAGATGTACACCTATCTGCTGGATACCTACAAGGAGAACGACCTCACCTTTGAGCAATACGACAAGACCCAGCTGGAGAGCAAACTTGCCTATGAAGGCGCCTTCAAGCCCTACTTTGCCTACATAGCCGATTGCCTGAAGCGCTTCTCCTCCCAGCGTGACAAGCAGAAGGGCGAGGCTTACGTTCATGGCTTCACCCTGGCGATGGCGAGCCAATGCAAGTTCTACCGTCCTATCTCAGAACTCGACAACGACGGTGGTTATGCCGATATCTTCCTGCTGCCCCTTTGCGACATTTATAAGGACATGGAAGATTCCTACATCGTGGAACTGAAATATTGCAAGTCGGGCACCAGCGATGAGCAGTTGAATCATCTCTTCGAGGAAGCTTCTGCCCAGATAAGGCGCTACGCCGATAGCGACATCGTGCGCGAATCTGTGAAGACTACGAAGCTTCATCAGCTCGTTGTGATTTACCGGGGAGCAGAGATGGCGATGTGCGAGGAAGTAGAATAAAGTGAAATAAAAGATGTACAGAGAGAAAAGGCAAAAGCATTTACCCGATAGATAGGATAATGCTTTTGCCCTTTTATCGTTAACGTATAATGTATTTCAAAACGCCGATAGTAGCAATCTTGGCTTCATTATCTTCTGGAATTTCTATGGTATGGAAGCCATCTTTGTTGAGCGGCTGCAGTTCTATCTTTGAATGAACTTCCACCCCTTCTTCATTCATGAATTTCTCGCTATGAAACTTTTTAATGGTATATTTTCCGCCATATTCCTCGTAATATTCATTTACCTGCGAGAGTACGATTTCTCCCTCCCTTGAACCTCCATGATAACGTTCAAACACGCATAAGTCTCCATCCTTAATTTTCGGCAGCATAGAGTTGCCTTTAGCGTGAACCACGAACATTTCCCTATTCGGAGTGAATGGTAACGAGGATACATCCACCCATCCTTCCGCCTCAGGTTCCTCATATTCATCGAAGTAGCCGCAGGCTGCCTGAATGGAATACAGAGGGAGAAAACGGGTGAAGCGGTCGGAAGGAGAGATGGCATGAAGAATTGCTGTATTCGAACTGTTCTTTTTCTTCACCTCATCAAACATATCTTGCATCATTTTCCAACCATCTGTACTACCAGGCTGATAGGCATATTCTTCATTATTATTATAATACCATGTGCCATTAGCTGTTATTACAATACCGCCAACATAATTTATTTTGCCTTCAGCCAACGTGTTCAACATAGAAAGACGCTTCTGCAAAGCCTCAGCCTTATTTTTCGTGTCTTTAGATGCAGCCGTCTGACCTCCTTTGGTGTCAAAGATGCCGATAGTACCATCCTTCTTTTTGAAAATCCAGTCGGGATAGAAAAGTGCTTCTTCGTTGCGTTCTTCGCTGAAATAACGAATGGCAAGCCAGTCCTTACCGCTATCTCCATTCTTAAACCACCATTCTATACCATCCAGGCTCTCAAGATACTTATAAAAGCTCTCTTCCGTTTTTCTACCAGTATAGTCTTGCCCCAAGAAGAAAGGATGCAACAGGCATTTCTGCTCCGTCAACTCATCATGTTCTTCTGTATAAGAATACATCTTCTTCAAGACAAAAGGAACACTCTGCCGTTTTCGGTTTTCCTCTCTGCGCTTACGTAATTGTTCTTCGAGCAAAGGATGGTATGCCTTAAGCGTTTCTGTGATAAGACGTCTGAATATACTTGAAGCTGAACCGTTTAATGCATCATGCAAGAAAATACGATACCATTTATCTTCGTCTTCATTCTTCAGAGCATAATACTTGAACCACAAGCGTAAGGCACTTTTCAAAGTTGGTACAGAACGCACGATGTTTCCTACCTTGCAATCATTATCTGATTGCGAACGCAGGATTTCCACCAAAGTGAAAGTAAAGAGTTTCTGCACATCACTCCTACTCCACTCACGCTCTACCCCTTTAGCCTCCTTGAGGTTGATTCCAATATTTTCGTAATCATAGAATTGAGCATCTGAAACAATCTCATGCGCCAAATTTCCCTTCAAGTTGAGTCCTTTAGTTTCTAGTTTTCTTTTTACAACATCATCAAACACATCCTCATCAGTAATGCCGAAATAGCGATTGAATGTATCAAACAAACATTGTTGGAATTCACCCGATTTACCCAAATCTCCATAATCTACACGCGACAGCATATCTGTCTTCAGATTCGGGTCGATTATGTAATCTTCCCCCTTTTTGTTGTAAGAGATAAGCGTTTTTGGCTTGTTGCCCATTCCGCCATAATCAGCCTCTGTTACAGCTTTGCGCGAGAAGTTGGTATAAAGATAACCATTACGGAAAACCTTAGACACTTCTTCGTGCATGATTGGAACACGGAGAATTCTACCGATGGTCTGAGTACTGAAAATTTCAGATTTAATATCACGAAACATGACCAGAACCTGAGCACGGGGACAATCCCAACCTGTACCGGCTGCAGTTTTAAACAGAAGGTATTCGTATTCGCTATCATTCCGTTCCAGCCCCTCAGGCTTAGCCTTACCAGTAAACCAGGATGCAATTCTGTTTGCCTTTACCCCCTGCGAGATAAGATATTCTTTCGTAATCTCTTCCTTGGTAGGCTGCCCCTGTTCTATCAAGGTTTCATCATCATTTGGCAACTGGATGATAACTAGCGGATTCACATTTTTGCCGAAGGCCTCAATCTCCGCTTTAAGTTCCCTGCGCTTTTCGATAGCAAGTTTCAGCAGGACATGATCTTCATCTTCGCCTTGATATTTATCCAAATCCTCTTTCGTCTGGGTAACGATGCTCTCCTTGATCAGCCCTTGTGCTACCACATCTTCATGTTTTATTACCACATTCGAGTCATAATCTGCAGCTTTTGCCATCACTTCAGGAGGCGGAGTAGCAGAGACATGAATGCAGATTTTCGGGTCGAGTTTGCTAATCACGTCACGATTAGCTGCTTCGGTTACATTCAGATGGCACTCGTCGATTATAAATACTATTTCCACGCCGTTGGCATGGGTATTCTCTACAAAATCCTCGAAGTATACTCTACTCTCATGTCGCTCATCTGGATTTTCCGGTCGTCTGTATATACGGTTTCCGGCTTTCTCGCTCACCAGTTTTTGCCAGTTGATGAAAAGCACATCGTTTTTCTGCAGAGCCCCAAGGCTAAAATCTTCTATCGTCAACAATCGACCATGCTTACTCGTAGGGAAGTAGACATCAAACTTATGCTTGCTCTGCATGGCGAGGTCGTCGGAGAATGTAATCCATACATAAGTCACCTCTCTATCCCAATCTGGCTGTTCAGCCATCTCGCAAATCATCTTCTGAGTCATATAAGTCTTACCGCTTCCTGTAGGAGCTTTCAGAACAACAGGAATCTGGCGATCTCTATGTCCCCATAATCGCTTTATATTAGCCACCAGTTTATCAACGGCTTCTATCTGAAAAGGTATCTGTTCCATACTTTCTTAAGCATTTAAAGATTTGTAAATATCGAGGATAGGCTGAGGAATGCTCTTCAGATTTATCCCAGAAAGATATTCGAAATAGGATTCAAATGATCCTACGTCGCCCCAACTGAAAATATAAACATTCTTCACGCCCTGAAGCTGCTCTACTTCATGAACAAATTCGTTGAAGTACTTCGGGCGATAATCTTCTTTGAAATAGATTGCCGTCCATACATTATGATTTTTGTCCTTGAATATCTGATAGCTATCAGTTTTCTTCTTTTCGTAAAGCGTATTCTCTGCCAAAGCCAGCAGACATCCCGCTTTTTGGGCTAGGATTGTTTTATCATGGTCCGTTGCCTGATTAGCCGTACTTGTTCCTACGAAAGAAGTGCGATAGTACTTGAGAGAATTGCCAAGAGGTGGACAAGTTTTCTTTTTCGAAATCTCTCCTTGCAGCATAAGCACCCCATCTTTAACATGCACGTTAAAAGAATGATACAACTTTTCATTTTCCTGCTTTATTTCGTCTATCCTTGCAAGATAATCAGGAACTTTCTTTAATGATGCAGGAGTCAGTTCTTCCTCAAATAATACTTTCGAAATCTTTTTATCAGTCACATATCCGCCAATAGCATTTTCGATACGTTTTCTTGTTATCTGTGTAATAGTTTCGAATCCTGCATTAAAAACGCCCTTACAATTGTTCTTAGCTATCTTCTTGCCTTTTTTGATTTCATAAGTCTTTTCTGGCGCTTGAACTAAGATTACTTGACCTGTATAGCCTCCATCCAAAAATGCATGCCCAGTAGACCCGCTACCAGCAAAAAAATCCAGAACAACAAGATTTTTATTATTACCTTTAGCTATTTTCAACAAATACTGTATAAATGCTATCGGCTTCTTTCCACCATCAAAAGGAACGCCACCTTCTGTTCCAACAAGATTGAACTCCTGTTCAAAATCCAAGAAATTAGGATATGGAATTTCTTTTGTGTCATTTCTCTGTAAAGGTGCTCCCTGGAAGTAAAATCCGTTTGCGTGAGAACTATCGCTTCTAGAAAGGAAATATCTACCATCCCTTCCATCATCACCCATATTAGGAACCTTATAAATTACCTCAAAATCATTATTTCTTTCTTCGAGGTAGCTCATGTGAAATCTTCCGGAACTATTACCCGTTTTTATGGAACCACGAATATTTATTTTCTTAAGGTGTTCAAAACTTGGTTCACATTCTACAATCTGATATTCTCCAGGATGAAAGACTTTCACTTCCTTACCTCCCATCATAATTCTTTCCGGATTATCTATCAACTCCTCAATTTCATAAATATAATCTTTAGGATCAGAATTATCAACAATACGTTTACTGATATTAAACTTGTCTGACTTTCTATACATCAAAAGCAATTCAGTAGTTTCGTGCATAGGTTTATCCCCCTTAAGAATTCTATTCTCATGACGCACTTTTATTGTAATAGTGGTAATATAATTAGAATAACCAAAAACACTATCACAGAGCAACTTCAAATTTGCATATTCTTCTTCATTTATGCTGATATAGATAACTCCATCTTCTTTTAATAAAGAGCATGCGAGTTTCATTCGTTTGTCCATAAACGACAACCAAGAACTATGGCGTAACGGATGATTCTTTGGCAGCTGGGTACCATCAGGATATTTATCAAGAAATCTCTTATCCTTATACGTAAACCCATCACTACCCGTATTATAAGGAGGATCAATATAAATCACATCCACCTTACCTTGATGCGTATAATTAAGGCAAGTAAGAGCGTGATAATTATCACCTTCTATGAGTATATGAGTAGGTTTTCCATCATCTGTCGTGATGGAAAGTTCTGGTACTTCCTCAAGAATCGGAATAGCATTTTCTCCCCCAGCTTCAAAAGCTTCAGGCACATCTATCCAATGAAGTCCAAAACGGTTATCTTGCTTCAGCTGAGCATTAAGATAAGCCACTTCACCTTCCAATTCTTTAATTTTCCAATGTAGTTCATCAATATTGTCTGCCATATTCTGATAGTTATTAATAGCTGCATCCAACTATCATCAGGCTACTCACCAAGAGACACAAAAGAAGGGTGTGAACAATTCTTAAGGTCTTCCGTGGCAAGCGTAGGAAATATCTGAACCACCGTCAAATATAAGAATGCTCACACCCTATATCGGGCATGAACATTGACTCTACATATTTGACGAGAGGCTCACCTATGCTTACCACAGATGAAGCCAACCATTATTGGTGCGGTCGTATATTCAGAAAGAAAGTTTCCTACGCTTTTTCCGGAAGACCACAATAATAGTCAATGCTTTGTTTTTACTAAAATGTCTGGAAACGGCTTCTGCCGAATCCATGCGCAAAGGTACAAAGAAACTGGCAAAAGACAAAATGAAATGGGATTTATTTTCATTTTTATACTCAAATATAATAAATATCTCACTTTTTTATATCCATTTCTTATTTTCTTACAATAATATTTTGTCAACTCAGGTATTTATTGTACCTTTGTATCAGTAAAGCATCGTTTACCCTTGCTAAATTAAAACAATAACAATGAAGCAACAGAAATTCATTTTTTGTAGATATAGCTTCCAGGAAGATCCTGATACTATACCTGATAAGAGAGTAGCTATAGAAGAGATCAGAAAGCGTTTTACTGGTCTTTTCCATGCCGGAGAGAAGTTAACTATGTACATGAAGAAAGGTAAAGCTGATGTCAGCTTGCGAAATGATACCTTTGCCGTGCGCAAAGATATTATCGTGTTTAGACTCAACGATGACAAAGATCTGAAAAGAACCTTGCCAACAGGTACCACAACCAATGCCGTAGATGACTATGAAGAAACGACAGAAACATCATATCCTTTTTGCCATATCATCTTCTTCAATCAGCCAGGAATGCAGTATGTGGCCATAGAGAAGAAAGCGGGTGCATTCTATGGAAAAATGGACAAGATTACCAAGATTCTGAAGCAGAACATCGATCGCATGATAAAGACATTTGGCTATACTGTCAACTTTGAGGAGATCTATATGCAAGCAATGGCATGGGATGTGGTAAAAAGAAAATGCAGAGAGAACAATGACTATGTAACCCAGGTTTGCCTGACTGCCAAGCGTGACAAAGATAAAACCAACTATTCTGATTACACCCGCAACAGCAATATCAATGGTTTTATTGAAGAAGGAATGGAGAACGAAGCCAAAGAGGTGTTTGCCGGATACAAATATGGCAAAGAGGCAAGCGAGCAGAGCGTTAAAAACATTATCGATAAAATGTTCTATATCAACAAGTTTATAGAGAACAACGAGTGTGAGATAAAGGTGAAGTTGAGCAAAAGCGGCATCATCTGCCTCAACGAAGAAGTTGTGCCTATGTACTTCCTCCCAGAGAAAGCTATAGAGAATTTCCAGATAGGTTCTTCCATAAGTGCAACCGAAGATGTTTCAACTCTGGAGGAATGGCTTAAGAACAGTATAAATGACATTAAGAAAACTGAAGATGCAACAACGCCTCCCCAAAAACTCACAAGACCTCGTCAGTAGGTCTTTCAAGAATCATATCATCCTAAAAGTGATAGACAAGAGCTGCAAACAATATGAGAGCCGCATGAATACCATGCGGTTCTCTACAACCGAAATTTTCGTTGAGGTAATTTCTATGATAGACGACATTAGGGAAGAATCCATCGATTATGACTTCGGCAACGCTTTCGACAATCTTTTCTGTCGCCTGCGTGAATACGACTCTAGCGAAAATAATGACGATGCAAAAATGGCCACAAGTGTCAGTATAACATGGGTAGCCTACCTGCTTTTCCTATGTTATGACAAAAAAGACTACTACGACCATTGGGCACATCGTCTGACAGGGAGCCTTAGATCACATGATATTAATTATCGTCAGATCCTCGAAGATATTAATTCAAAACTTCCTGAACATCAGCACGAAGAAATCAAAGCCTATATACTGGGCTATATAGATAACCCCGACAAATGGTTGTCGCAACTGATTGAAGAAACCATTAAGTATGAGGGTATGAACAGAAAACTCATCCAAGACTTGGAACCACTTTTCTATACGGACGAAGACCAACTGGCTCATATCATCGCCTATATAAAAGAGGTAAAAGCCACCAGTTCTGATCCTGCAATAGCCAGGATTACTGCAAAATACATTCGTGAAAAAAAGATTTCCAACTATGATAAATCTTTCAAAAGTTCTCTGTGGAAGATTCTGAATGAACATGAATTGTATAAGACCAAGAAAGACAATTGGAACAAGGCAATAAACAATGCGATGAACCAATAATCTTTCTTTTTGATTGTTGTAGCCGAATATATTCCACATATTTCCGCAAAATTCTCCCGATTTTCCGCACAAATTCCTCGTTTTTCCGCTCATTTTCCTCGATAAGATAGAAAATCTGAGCGGAAAAACGATTTTTTCTTCTATAAAAACTGAAAAACACAAATTCGTCAGAGTTCATCCCCCTATTTTCCTCGATTCTTTCCTTTTTCATTCCTTTTCATTCCTTTTCATTCCTCAGTCTGACGAAAGAAGACTTTTTCGGCCATGAGCATTTCCTTTTTGCCTATCTTTGCATCGTCATTTGAAAACAAAATGACTACCCGCAAAGTGAGTTGCAAATCACAAAGTGGGGAATGATGGTACTAGAAAAAATGACAGGGAAACCTCTTCGAATGTCATTGTACCAGAGAGGCTTATTTAATACGCTTAATAAAAATGAATGCAGTATTAAATGCCAATATGAACGAAAGTTCTAATAAGTTAGTAAAAGGCTTCTACCCCAACACAGAGTTGGGCATCGACCTCAAGTTGATAACCCGCAAGCCAGGACGCCTGGGCATCGGCGAGTATCTGGATGGAGCCATCACGCACGACGGCGAAGACCACTTCACATTCGTGCAGAACGACTCCGAGAAGAAGAAGGATAAGGTGGTACAGAGAAATCCGCACGTGTATGAAGGTACATACATCAACGTGAACCGCAAAAAAGACGGAACACTCTACCCTACCTTCAACCGTCCGCAGTTCACGGAGAAATTCACCTTCCAGGACTTCTGCCTTCAGGCTGCCAAGGAGCTCTGGGTTATCAGCGGCCAGGAGAAAGGGCAGCCTATAAATATGAAATAGGAAATCTCTCAAATCTCAGTCTCAGTTAGGAAAAATGTCACAATCCAACCCTCTACCCGCTTTTTAAGCGTTTATAACTTATTGATATTTAATTAGTTATATATATAATATAAAGGAGCGGATACCACATTTAAAACAACTGAGAGACTGAGACTGAGATTTTCGACAAGCCAACGACAAGTAATATTTTAATTTAATTCTCTAGAAAGCAATGAGTTATAACATTTTCAGCAGCACCGCTCCAGCGATGCCCAAACCCAGCAAAGGCACGGAATTCGTGAAATTCGCCATCTCGCAGGCATCAAAAGATATGCGAGAAGTGCTCATTCCGATGGCAATTCCGGCTTTGGCAGCCCATCTCACGGACGTAAGATTTATGTATTCCGACAACAAATTCTATGAAATGTGTGGTCAGATGGGGCATTTGATAGGCCCTTCGGGTATCGGAAAGGCGCAGTTAGGTCATCTTGTAGAGGCCATCATGCGCACTTTTCGCAAGCATGATGAGACTGAGTTCAAGAAACTGGTGGATTGGCAGCGACAGATGAAAACCAAGGGTGCCAACAAGGAAAAGCCCGAACGCCCTGACGTGAGTTTCTGGTTTCCACCTGCCGATGTTACCAATCCCGCCTTCATACAGAATGCCATGGCATGCGAGAAACTGGGCGAGAGAACACAATACCTCAACCTGCCCGAGGTGGAGATGGCGGATAGAATCTGCGGCGGCCACAAGCAGGTGAGCCAGATGGTGAGAAACATCTACGACTGCCAGAGAGCAGGTGCCTTGCGCGCCACGGCTGATGGCGTAACGGGCAATCCCGTGCTCCGGGTAAACCTTACCTTTACTTCTACTCCGGAAGCAGCCCGACAGTTCTATAAGAAAGACATCACCAATGGTTTCTTCGGGCGCATCCCTTTTGCCTACAAGGCTCGTGGCGAGCGTAGCGGCAGGATTCCACGACAGGGTTCGTATGATGAGGATTTCCTGAAAAAGCTAGACAGCTATCTGCTGCGCCTGGACAACTGCAAGGGTACCTTCGTGGTGAAACAGCTCAACAAGGTGGCCGACCAGCTGGCAGAAGAAATGGCAAGGCTTGCCGACCTTGCCGACGACGATACCCTTTGGGAGCTTTCCCACCGCAGCATTTTCTCGGCATGGAAGAAGGGGGCTGTGCTCTGGATTCTGAACGACCAGACGTGGACGCGCTCTATCGGCGAGTTCGTAGTATGGTTCTGCTATTACGACCTGTGGTCGAAGGTGAAGGTGTTTGGCGACATGTTCAAGGGATACGATGCCCAGGAAGAAGAGGTGCAGAGAAGTGGTCCTAAGAACATGCTCGACAGCCTAGAGCATTCCTTCAACGAGCAGCAGCTGGAAGCGCTCCGCCTGAGCCTTGGAAAGAGCAAGGAGGGCACCAAGCACCAAATCGACGTATGGAAGAACCGCAAGTTCATCACATATTGCAACCAGACGGGTCTCTACACCAAGACGCAGGAGTATCTTACGGGAATGCCATCGGGAAAGGATAAGGGATAAATTTTAAAAAAGATTTTATGGAGAAATATGAGATTCAAAAGCTCCGCGACCTTCCGATAGAGAAGGTCGCAAAAAAGATGGGGATAAAGGTGGAGCACCACAAGGCGCTCTGCCCCTTTCATGACGACCACCACGCCAGCCTCTCGTTCAACACGAGAAAGAACAATTGCCGCTGCTATGTTTGCATGGGGGATTCCGTGGGCACCATCGACCTGGTGATGAAATATCTGGGAAAGGATTTCCTCTCGGCTTGCCGATGGCTCGCTGAGGAACATCAGGTTCAACTGGTGGAGGATAGGAAGAGAGAAGCTTCTTCCTCATCTTCTTCCCCCGGAGACTCTTCATCCGGTGGTTCTTCCCCGGAAGATAATTCGGGTGGTTCTTCTTCGGAAAAATCCTCCTTCTTTGATGCGAGCAGGTATGCGAGATTCTTCGAGCATCCCTGGCTCAACCTGGCGGCTAGGAGATTCCTTTTTGAGGAAAGAAGGATTGATGAGAGAGTGGCTGCATGGTGCAGATTGACTTCCTGGACGGATAAGAAGGGCGTGAACTGGCTGCAGATTCCATACTTCAGCACGGAGGGGAAGCTGATTGGGATTCAGAACAGGAACCTGGATTACAAGAAAGGGGAATCAACTCCCCGATTCCGCTTTCCCTATGGTGCAAAATGCTCCATCTACAATCTGCCTATCGTGAAGGGGATGGCGCCGGGCGAACAGCTCTTCATCACCGAGGGATGCAGCGACTGCTGGGCAATGCTATCTGCCGGGCACAAGGCGATTGCCATTCCTTCTGCCACGCTATTGAAGCCGGAAGATAAGAAATGGCTGGCGGAAATCGGCTCGCAGCTCAAGATAGAATGGCACATGTTTCCCGACAGGGATGCGCCGGGCGAAAGCCTCTTCCTGCAACTCAAGGAGATTCTGCCCTCGCTGGTACACCACCAACTGCCCCCAGGATGCAAGGATTTCAGCGAGTATTATCTGAAAGAGAAAACCGAGTTTATCAATTTTTAAAACAAGATGAATATGGAAGAATTTATCATTCGTACGTACACCAAGAAGGAACTTGCCCTGATGTACTTTCCCGAGAGTTATCCACGCACAGCCGTCAACCATCTGATGGCTTGGATTCATCTCTGCACCCCGCTATGGAATGAACTCCTGGATATGGGGTACCGCAAGACCAGCAAGGTCTTCTCGCCTAAACAGGTGAAGGCCATCGTGGAGTATCTGGGGGAACCGGGATAATGTTTAATGTTTAGAGTAAAAATGTGCCGCCATCGCACGGCATCAGCCACCATCGCACAACTGATGGTGGCTGTTTTTGTATCTTTGCATCGTGATTCAGAAAGCGCTGGAAAATCACTTTCCTAGTTGGAGAAAAATATTTCTCCAGTTGGAAAAATGAAAAAAGGCATCTGGGAGATATTCCGGATAAGATAATCCCGAATGCATCAAGTTATCAACCTCGACTCCAAGCCCTGATACGAGTCCTTCTCTTTCTTCTTTCAAAAAAGAAGACGGAAAGTAAATAGGGGGCAAGAGAAGCGTATGAACCCAAATATGAAAGCATTTATCAAGTATCTCATCGTGGCCGTATGCTCTGCCATCGTCACCTTCCTCACCAGCTCGTGTACCGCGGGACTCGTGATCGGGAAGAACCAGCGGCAGCAGCAGGAGAACAATATCTCGACAAGGGCCGACTCTTCGCACTTCGTGCCTACTATCACCATACGATAGTCAGCTTAGAGTTAGAGTTAAAAGTTTAGAGTTAAAAGTTTACAGAGTATTAACAATTTAAAATTCAAGTAATTATGTCTATCAATTTGAAAGCAAAGGAAACCCTCATCCAGGTGGGTGAGTTGAAAGGTAAGTATCGTTTCGTGCTCAGTACCGAGCTTTACAGCAAGCTCCCGGAGAGCAAGGTGATCAAGGAGGCTGCTCTGAGAAGTGGCGTGAGCCGCGGCGTGATGCAGGCATGCTGGGATGCAGCCGGCGAGGTAATCAAGGCGTGGTCAACCGAAGGCCACTCCGTAGCAATCCCTGGTCTGGGAACCATGCGATTCGGCGTGCGCGCCAAGAGTGTGGCTACCGTGGGGGAGGTGGCAGGCAGCCTCATCACCGCCCGCCGAGTAATCTTCACCCCGAACGTGGATATCAAGGATGAGCTGCAGAGAACTCCTATACAGATTACCTGCATCGACCGAAACGGCAAGGTGGTGAAGAACGTTACCTCGGGCGACAGCGGTGACGTGGAAGACCCAGACAAGGATCCAAACGGCGGCGGCACTAACCCTGGCGGCACCGGAAGCGGCGATAACCCTGGCGGCGGTTCAAAGCCGGGAAATACCGAGGGAGGTAATACCCAAGGCGGAAATACAGAGGGCGGCAAGACCGATACCGGCGATACCGGCTCTGAAGGCGGTGGAGATTTTGTAGATATGTAACCGTACATCTTAGGATTACAAATCTCATTTTCCCATTCCACTCTCTATTTTCTGTTAAGTCTTTATACGCAGAATCCCCAATCCCAAGGCTCCATTGCGAGCCCCGGATTGGGGATTTTTATCCTTAATAAGGAAACAGCAGCGGCAGGACGAAGGTCATGACCACGCCGATGATGATCTGCAACGGCAAACCTACCTTTACATAATCCATAAACGTGTAGCCACCCGCCTTCATCACCAGCGCATTAGGCGGAGTGGAGAACGGAGAGGCGAAGCACATGCTGGCTCCCAGGGTCACCGCAAAGAGGAAGGAGTATGGACTCACCCCCACCTGCTGGGCTGCCACCAGGGCAATAGGCGCCATGAGAACCGCCGTGGCAGTATTGCTGATAAACATCGTCATGAGCGAAGTGGTGAAGTAGATGCCCGCCAGCAGAGCCGTTGGTCCCATCGCTCCCAGACTATCCACCAACCCCTGAGATACCAATGCCGAAGCACCCGTCTTCTCCAGCGCCGTTGACATCGGCATCATGGCAGCTATCAGCACGATGCTCTCCCAGTTGATGGTCTTATAGGCAGCCTCCACGTTGCGGAAACATCCGGCAAAGACCGTGAGCAGTCCGGCGATGATGACCGCCGTAACCGGAGCCACCGGGATGAAATCGAACACCATCATGGCTATCATCAGCAGCATGATGGCTGCAGCCACAGGCGCCTTGTAATCCAGCAGAACCTTGTCGGCAGCCTTCTCCGGCTGATCCAGCACCACCCAGTTGGTAGTATCGGCAGTAAGATGCGTCAGGTTGGTCCATTCGCCCTGCACCAGCAGCATGTCGCCCACGTGCAGCTTGGTGGCTATCAGATTATCCGTGATGTATTCGTTGCCGCCTCTGCCACCCTCAGAAGAAGATGAGCCTCCGCCTCGCTTCACACCCAGCACGTTGATGCCGAATCGCTTGCGCAGGTTGGCATCGCCAATGCGCAAACCAGCAAAGTTGGAGGTAGGCATCACAACGATTTCCGTCAGTCCCAGGTCGTAGAAATCAATCTTCACGTCCTTCATCCTCCTCAGTCCGTAATCCTGGGCAAAGCGCTGCATCTTCTGCTCGTCACCTATTATATATAGTATGTCGTGCTCCTGAATGGTACTGCTGCTCTTCGCCATGTTCTGGTTTACGTCCTGCACCAGTCCGAGTCTCGATTTCTTCTCGTTTCTAATCTCGATGATACTCACTCCGTATTTCTTCTGGATGCTGAGTTCCTTCAGGGTCTTTCCCACGATGTTCATCGGCTCGCCGTTTTCATCCTTGGCGGCAGAAGTCCGGTTGCTTGGCACGATGTAGCGATGCAGATTGTCGAGCAGGCGGTATTCATCCACCAGGTCGTCGAGCGACTTGGTTTTCTTCTTCTTTCCGCTCTGTTTCCTGCTGAGGAAGATTTTGCTGAGCGGCATGAGCACGATGATGCCGATGGCGATGACGATGATGCCCACGGGGAAGAAGGAGAAGAAGGCGAGCGGCTTGAATCCCGCCTCGGTAAGCACCTCGTCGATAACCAGGTTGGGCGGTGTACCGATGAGTGTGAGCATTCCGCCCAGGCTTCCGGCGAAGGCGAGCGGCATGAGGAAGCGCGACGACTGCATGCCCGAACCTGCTGCCAGGCTCATGATGATAGGCATCATGAGGGCCACCGTTCCGGTATTGCTCACGAAGGCTCCGATAAAGGAGGTTACGAGCATCACCAGCAGGAAGGTGATGGTTTCGTTGCCGCGCGAGAGTGCCATCAGTTTATTGCCCGTCAGCTTGGCGAGACCAGTCTGCATGATGGCTCCACCCACCACGAAAAGGCCGATCATCATGACGACGATGGGCGAAGAGAAACCAGCCAGAGCTTCGGCTGGCGTAAGAATTCCGAAAACCAGGAGTGCTGCCAAGGCTGTGAGCGCCACGATGTCGGCTCTCACCTTGCCCCAAATAAACATGGCAACCGTAATGATTAAGATAATAAGCGTTATTGTCATGCTATAAAAACTTTGAATTTTAAAAATATGATGCAAAGATACTTACTTTATTTCGCTTTTTTTACCTCTACAATGCTAATTTTTCTAAAAATATGGCAGATTATTGGTGAAAAACTGCACTTTATTCATCAGTTTTCAGTACCTTTGCCCTCAAATCAATCAATCAAATAAATAGAAGACTTAATAATTCATTAGAAATGGAACAGAACAATGTTAAACCAGCTGATGGCAAGCTGGGTATTATGGTTGTAGGTTGTGGTGCAGTATCTACTACATTCATGACAGGTGTGCTGATGGCCCGCAAGGGACTTACCAAGCCAGTAGGCTCAATGACTCAGTACGACAAGATTCGTGTGGGCAAGGGCGCAGACAAGAAGTATCTGCACTACAAGGACATCGTTCCTCTTGCCAACCTCAACGACATCGTATTCGGCACCTGGGATGTCTATCCTCAGAATGCCTATCAGGCAGCCATGTATGCCGAGGTTTTGAAGGAGAAGGACATCAACCCTGTGCGCGAGGAGCTGGAACAGATTGTTCCGATGAAGGCTGCATTCGACAAGAACTACGCCAAGCGCCTGGACGGCGACAACGTGAAGGACTGCAAGACCCGCTGGGAGATGGTAGAGGCGCTGCGCCAGGACATCCGAGACTTCAAGGAGAAGAACGGCTGCTCTCGCATCGTTGTTGCATGGGCTGCATCTACAGAAATCTACGTACCGGTGGACATGGAGATTCACGGCACATTGGCAGCTCTCGAGGCTGCGATGAAGGCTGACGACCGCCAGCACATCGCTCCATCCATGTGCTACGCCTACGCTGCCCTTACCGAGGGTGCTCCTTTCATCATGGGTGCTCCTAATACTACGGTTGACATTCCTGCCATGTGGGAACTCGCTGAGAAGACCCAGATGCCTATCGCAGGCAAGGACTTCAAGACCGGTCAGACCCTCGTGAAGAGTGGTTTCGCTCCTATCATCGGCACCCGCTGCCTGGGCTTGAACGGATGGTTCTCTACCAATATCCTGGGCAACCGCGACGGTCTCGTTCTCGATGAGCCAGCCAACTTCCACACCAAGGAGGTGAGCAAGCTCTCTACCCTGGAGACTATCCTGAAGCCAGAGGACCAGCCAGACCTCTATGGCCACGGCAACGACGAGGATACCCAGTATTATCATAAGGTACGCATCAACTATTATCCACCTCGCAACGACAACAAGGAGGGCTGGGACAACATCGACATCTTCGGATGGATGGGTTACCCAATGCAGATCAAGATCAACTTCCTCTGCCGCGACTCTATCCTTGCAGCTCCATTGCTGCTCGACCTCTGTCTGCTGAGCGACCTTGCTGCCCGTGCCGGCCGTTATGGCACCCAGCGCTTCCTGAGCTTCTTCCTCAAGGCGCCAATGCACGACTACACCAAGGGCGAAGAGGCTGTGAACAACCTCTACCAGCAATATACCATGCTGAAGAACGCCATCCGTGAGATGGGCGGTTATGAGGCTGATGAGGAAATCGACTAAGATTTTTCCGATAAAGGACTGAAGTGGATGATTTCACCCACACGCCCTGAAAGGGCAGAAGCTCCTAGCCCAGGGCAACACCCTGGGTACAAACAGCAACCATCAAGGCGCCCTGTAAGGGCAAAAGCTTCATTACCAATACTTTAAAGCTTTTGCCCTTACAGGGCGTATGTTTATAACACCGAACAACCCAGGGCGTTGCCCTGGGCTAGGAGCTTCTGCCCTTTCAGGGCGTGTGGAGCTTACTTGCAAGGGATGGAGCATACTTTCTGAGCATATGGAGCTTACTTGCAAATATTGACAAACATCTAATAAATATCAGAAGAATGACAAAGAAAGGTAAACATACCGTATTATTTATCTGCCTGGGCAACATCTGCCGCTCGCCTGCCGGAGAGGACATCATGAAGAGCCTGGTAGAAAAAGCAGGGTTGCAGGATGAGTTTGAAATTGATTCTGCGGGAATAGGAAACTGGCACGTGGGTCAGCTACCCGACAGCCGCATGAGAAAATGCGGAGCCGAGCATGGCTACAATTTCAACAGTCACGCCCGCCAGTTCCAGAAATCCGATTTCGGGAGATTCAAAACCATCGTAGTAATGGACAATGAGAACTACCGCGCCATCACCTCCATGGCTTCCTGCCAGGCAGACAAGGACAAGGTGGTGCGCATGGCTGATTTTCTGACCCACCATCGTGAATACACCACCGTGCCCGATCCATACTACGGCGACTACAGCGACTTCGAGCTGGTAATCACGCTCCTGGAAGATGCCTGCCAGGGATTACTGAACAGCCTCGTAGAAGAAAATTATACAGTAATTTCCCCCGAACCATAGCAGCGATGATGATTCTCATCATACACCACGCAGAACTGGCCGGGAGCCACGCCGTGGATCGCCTCTTCTGAATGTATCATCCAGCGGCCATCTTCGAGTTTTTCGATAGTGGCTGGATGATACTCCGGCGTATGGCGAATCTTGAACGTTACCTTCTGCATCGCCACCTCGCGGGTGAGGAAATGGAAATCCTGAAGCGGGAAATCTTTCTTGTACGCTGTCTGAGGGTCGTAGCCGTGACTCACGTAGAGAATGTTCTTCTCCACATCCTTCTTGATTACGAACCAAGGTCCGCCGCCGAAGCCCAGTCCCTTGCGCTGACCGATGGTATGGAACCACAAGCCCTTGTGGGTGCCGATTCGCTTGCCCGTCTCCATCTCTATCACGTCGCCCGGTTTCTCGCCCAGGTACCGGCGGATGTAATCGTTATAGTTGATCTGTCCCAGGAAGCAAATTCCTTGACTATCCTTGCGCTTGGCATTAATGAGATGTTCCTCTTCGGCTATCTCACGAATTTCATTCTTGATGTGATGACCGATAGGGAAAATCGCTTTTCGTAATTGCCAACTCTCTATCTGAGCCAGAAAATCGGTCTGGTCCTTCACGGGGTCAGGACTCGTAACGAGCCATTTATCGCCGTTTTCATCCGTTTCGGTCTGCGCATAATGACCTGTGGCGATGAGGTCGTAGTTGTGGCCCATCTTCTCATCGAAGGCACCAAACTTGATGAGCCTGTTGCACATCACATCAGGGTTCGGGGTGAATCCAGCCTTCACCTTATCCATGGTGTAGCGAGTCACCTCGTTCCAGTATTCCTGATGGCAGTCAATTACTTGCAGCTTGCAGCCATACTTGCGTGCCACGGCAGTAGCCATCTCCAGGTCCTCCTCAGAAGAGCAGTCCCATTCCTCCTTTTCTTCCGGTCCTATCTTGATATAGAAGCAGTCAGGGTGCAGGCCCAGTCGGGCAAACTCCCACACCACTACCGAACTATCCACGCCGCCCGAAAGCAGCACCGCCACTCGCTTGTCCTTTACCTCGGCAAGGAAGAGCTCGTCTCTGGTCTCCAGTTCCTTCTCTCTTGGAGTATCCGTTATCATCTTATTGTTATTATCCATTGTCTATTCGCTATTATTCATTTGTGAAGGCAAAGTTACAACAAATTCTGCGAAAATCCGCCATCTTATGCCGAAAAATCTCATATTTCGCCTAAATGTTTTCTCCTGCGCTACATTCTCCCCGTTATCCGCTCCTTCTTCTATCGAAATTTCCAATAGCAGAAATCGACTCATTCCAACACCAATTCTTTTTTGCTTTCGATTTTATCCATACCTTTGCAATCGAAAATCAGAGAAATGCGGTTATAGTAAAAATCAATAACATAGTTTAATATAAGAACATGGATATCTTAAAAAATCTGTTTTATGGCTTCCCTGACCTATGGGGAGGCGGAGTAGCCCACTCCGTGCTGATCTTGGCGTTGGTCATCACCTTGGGTTTGAGTTTAGGAAAGTTGAGAGTAAAGGGTGTTTCCCTGGGATTGGCATGGATTCTTTTCATCGGCCTCATCTTCGGTCACTTCTCTCTCAATCTCGATGAGCATCTGCTCCACTTCCTCAAGGAGTTTGGACTGATTCTCTTCGTCTATTCCATCGGTCTGGAGGTAGGACCAGGTTTCTTCGCTTCGTTCAAGAATGGCGGCAAGAGCCTCAACCTGCTCAGCATCATCGTGGTAGCGTTGAGTATCGTCACCACCCTCGCCATCTTCTCGTTCTCGGGAACATCCATTACCTCTATGGCAGGTATTCTCTCGGGTGCCGTTACCAACACCCCGGGACTCGGTGCTGCCCAGCAGGCATTCAGCGACCTGCGCCACATCGATGCTCCATCCATCGCAGCCGGCTACGCCATCGCCTATCCTATGGGTGTGCTCGGCGTTATCCTCTCCTTTATTATATTAAGGTATGCGCTGCGCATCAACAAGAGCGAAGAGGAAGCTGAAGCCAAGCGCGGTATGGGACACCTGGAGGCGATGACCCTGAACACCTTCTCGGTAAAGGTGACCAACCAGATGGTATTCGGCGACACCATCAAGCAGATGAGAGAAATTCTGAAGCGCGACTTCATGGTTTCAAAGATTATCCGCAAAGATAGCGACAAGCACGATGAGGTGGTAAACGGACAGACCAAGATCAACGAGGGCGACATCCTGCAGATTGTAGCCAACCCTACCGTAGAAGAGCCAGTCATCGCCCTGCTCGGCGAGAAGGTTCAGGTAAGCGAGGAGAAATTCGGCGAAGACTTGATTACCCGCCGCATCCGCATCACCAAGCCAGGCATCAACGGAAAGAGCATCAGTCAGCTTCAGATCCGTTCAAGCCTCGGCGCCAACATTACCCGAGTAAACCGCAACGGTGTGGATCTGATTGCTACCCCACATCTGAAACTGCAGCTGGGTGACCGTGTTACCGTGGTAGGTACCGAGCTTGCCATCGCCCATACCGAGAAGGTTTTGGGTAACCAGATGAAGCGCCTCAACTACCCTAACCTGATTCCTATCTTCCTGGGCATCATGCTGGGTTGCATCGTAGCAAACATCCCATTCTTCATTCCAGGCATCAACGAGAACCTGCGTCTCGGATTGACCGGCGGCCCTCTGGTAGTAGCCATCCTGATAGGTTATTTCGGTCCGAAGCACAACCTCGTGACCTACAACACCATCTCAGCCAACCTGATGCTCCGCGAAATAGGCATCTGCATCTTCCTGGCTTGCGTGGGACTGGGCACCGGCGAACAGTTTATCCAGACCGTGGCATCAGAAAGCGGAATGACCTGGATTCTCTATGGCATCGCCATCACCATGATTCCAATCATCGTGGGCGGCATCATCGGAAGATACGTGTTCCACATCAACTATTATACATTGCTCGGAGTGCTGGCAGGCGCCAACACCAATCCATCTGCCCTGGCTTACGTACGTGAGCAGACATCAGCAGATGCACCATCTGTAGGCTATGCGAATGTTTATCCTTTCGCCATGTTCCTCAGAATCGTAACCATTCAGATCATCATTTTCGTATTCGGATAAATATATGACAGAAAAAAACATGAAAATCTGCGATTGCGCAGACAACAGCAAGAACACCTGCAAGGAAATCGCAGAAACTGAACTCAGAAGGAAACTCGACTTATTATTACGTACAGGCAGCATTCTCATGGAGAGTGCTGCCGACACCTCGCGCATTATGCGTACGATGAAGCGTGCTGCAGCGTTCCTCGGTCTCGACGAACGCTACATGCACCTTTACATCAACTGGAATGTGCTGATGGTGAACTACAGCGACGAGGAGCATTCCTTCTCCAAATTCCAGCGTTGCGAAAAGCACGGCATCAACCTTACCTCCATTTCGCAGGTAAGCAAGCTCACCTGGCAAGCCATCAAGGAAAACTATTCGCTCGAACAGTATGAGCAGGCACTCAACGATATCAAGGCCACTCCAAGCAGCTTCACCCCTTGGCAGGTAGCCATCGGCGGCGGATTTGCCTGCGGCGGATTCTGCATCCAGTTCGGTTGCGACTGGCCAGCATTCTTCTTCTGTTCCCTGGCAGCCATCCTGGGCTTCCGCCTGAGAATGTTCCTGCCTACCAAGGGCTGCAACAACTATGTAGCCATCGGTATTTCGGCATTCGTGGCAACGCTGATAGCGTGGCTCACCTCCTTCCTTTCGCTCAATCCAGCCATCGCAGCCGCCCTTCCGGGCTTCATGCATTCGGCTACCCCTTGGCACCCATTGATGGCGTGCGCCCTCTTCATCGTGCCGGGAGTTCCACTGATCAACTTCGTGAGCGACATGCTCGACGGCTACATCGAGGTGGGAATGGTTCGTGCCCTGAACACCCTGCTGATGCTCTTTGCCATGGCATTCGGTATTGCCTTCGCCATCCAGGTTTGCCACATCGACAACTTCGTGAAGGACCTCACCATGACTCCTCACCACGAATACTGGGAGTTCGCCATCGCGGCAGCCGTATCAGCCATGGGCTTCTCTACCATCTTCAGCATTCCAAGACGCCTGTTGCCAGCTGTGGCTGTGGGCGGTATCATCGCCGTTTGCTTCCGCAACTTCGTCAACCTGGGTCCATCCAATGGCAACATCGGTCTCGACATGGGCTTGAGCATCGGTTCGCTTGCCGGTTCTGCGCTCATCAGCATCATCGTAATCAAGGCACGCCACTGGTTCCACACCCCTCACCAATGCATCACCATTCCTAGTGTCATCCCGATGGTACCTGGAGTCTTGATGTATCGTGCCCTGTTTGCCTTCATCGACATGCACGGCGTGGTAGGCGAGGTAACCGTGGGAATGAACAACCTGATCAAGGCTTCGCTCGCCATCATCTGCATCGCCCTGGGTGTAGCCATTCCTAATGTATTCTTCCGCCGCTTCATCGCCGACAACCGCAAGCGCAAGCTGCTCAACATGCTGGTGGAGAGAAAGAAGAAGAATGGCGAATTCGTGGATCTGCACGAAGTGGAAATCAAGTAAGAATCAGTGTTAATCTGCGTAATCTGTGGGACATTGAACCCCACGGATTACAGGATTTATCTGATTATTTTGCCCGAAAGCAGGGCTAATTAAAATAAAAGTTTTATCTTTGCACGCGTAATTATAAGACTAGTGAAAAAAGGAAAATGGAAATACGACAACTCAAATATTTTCTGAAGGTGGCCGAGACGCTCAATTTCTCGGAGGCATCGCGCAAGCTCTACATCACGCAGAGTACCCTCTCGCAGCAGATTTCGCATCTGGAGCAGGAAATAGGCTTGCCGCTCTTCGAACGTAACTCGCACGAGGTTTATCTCACCGAGGCAGGAAAGGAGCTTCTTCCCTATGCCCAGAATGCCGTAAACTGCACCATGGCATGCGTTGACCACATGAACGACCTGAAGGAGATGCTCACCGGCGAACTGAACATCGGCGTCACCTACTCCTTCAGCAACATCATGGCAGAAACGCTCATCGCCTTCCTCCATGCTTATCCTCACGTGAAGCTGAACATCCAGTACCGTTCGATGCAGGAGCTGATGGATGGCTTGAAGAAGCGTGAACTCGACCTTGTGCTTGCCTTCAAGCCAATCAAGACAGACAAGGCGATAGACAGTAGAGCCATCTTCAGCAACCGCCTGGCGGCGATTGTGAACGAGAATCATCCCCTGGCGCGTCTCTCATCGGTGAAGCTCTCTGAGCTGGAGCGCTACGACCTCATCCTTCCATGCAAGGGTCTGCAGGCCCGCAACGCCTTCGATTACCTGATAGAGGGCAAGGATCTCGACTTCAAGATCATGGTAGAGGTGAATAATGTGAACATCATCTTCGACCTCTTGCATCGCAGTAATCTGGTAACGGTACTTTCTGAATCCACCACCATCCTGGAGAATGGCATGAGAGCGATTCCGATAGATGCTGCCGACAACGAGATGGATGGCTGCATCCACATCCTGAAGGATGCGTACATGAAGAACTCGGCGCAGGAGTTCATCCGCATGCTGAGCCAGAGCACCAGCATCCTCGCCAATTTTGCGCTGAAGGATATTCTGAGATAGAATCGGGAAAGGACAGAAAGAATAAAATGAAATAAAGGGAAGATTGTAATTCAATCTAAAAAGGCTGTCTCCGACTTGATTGCGGAGGCAGCCTTCATTTTTTTATTTTCTAATAAAAGTTCTTGCTCTTTAAAATTGAGAATGCATTATTTTTTTGTTTAAGAGAATGCATTATTTCTTTCGGGCGATAATGATGGTTACACCAGCCAGGATGGCGAGGATGCCGATGGCAAGCTGGAAGGAGAAACTCTCGCCGAAGATACAGACGCCGATGATAACTGCCGTTACAGGCTCCAACGCTCCCATGATGGCAGCAGGAGTACTGCCGATGAGATTGATGGAAATCGTCATGAAGAAGAGCGACAGTACCGTTGGCAACAACGCCAGCTGGGCAGCATAGAGCCAATGCATAGGAGTCTGCAGCATCTGAATCTTCTCGCCTGCAATAAACGAATAGATGAACATCGTGATGAGTCCGAACAACAGGATGTAAAAGGTGAACTTGATGTTCGACATTCCCGGATTCTTCCATTGGTTCACGGAGATGATGTAGAGCGCATAGAGCAGGGAAGAACACATCACCAGCGCAAAACCAGCCGTGCTCAACTTATCGTTTCCATCGCCCTGATAGAGCAAGCCCACACCCGATACAGCCAGGAGGATAGCCAGGGTGGTGGACCACGTCACCTTCTCATGGAAGAATACCGTCATCAGGATTGCCGTCATGATTGGATAGACGAAGAGGATGGTGCTGGCAATACCTGCCGCCATGTAGTGGAAACTCACATAGAGTGTGGCAGAAGAAAGAGAGAACATGCAACCCAGCGTAGCGAGTCGGATCAAGTGTCCCCACTTTACCTTGAAACTCTCCTTGCGGAACAGCATCACCACGGCAAACATCGCCACAGCCAGGAGATAGCGGTAGATGAGTACCGAACTGGAATTGAATCCATCCCCATAAAGTTCCAACGTACCCAAAGGATTGGTACCATAACACACAGCGGCTATAACACCCGCCGCAAAGCCCTTAACTTTATTACTGCTTGTCATTGAACTAAAAATGCTTTTTTATTTTACTAAGTTTTTTCTTATACCTTATTATATAATATCATTTCTTTCGAGAATCTATTCTGAGAATCAATATCGAGAATCTATTCTGAGAATCAATATCGAGAATCTATTCTGATAATTTATTTCGAGCTGCAAAAGTACGGCATTTTTTCGAGATAAACTAACAAAATCGTATAAATCTCTTGCCATCTTTGAGAAAATCAGCCCGATTTTTGCTCTTTATCAAAATAAATCGTATCTTTGCAAAGATTATGTAGCAAAGCAGAAATCAATATGATACTAAACAATAAACATTTGTAACTATGGAACAAATTAAAAACGATCAGCTCACCGTTGAAATTTCAGCGCACGGAGCAGAACTCAAGAGCATCAAGGATGCTGATGGTAACGAATATCTCTGGGATGGCGACAAGGAATTCTGGGGCGGACAGTCTCCTCTCCTCTTCCCTATCGTTGGCGGATTGTGGAAGGGCGTTTACCGCATCGGCGACAAGGAATACTCCCTGCCACGTCACGGCTTTGGCAAACTCGTAGATTTCAAGCTCGTTGGCAAGACAGGCGATCGCCTTACCTTCGCCCTTATCGACAACGAGGAGACCTTCGAGAACTATCCTTACCACTTCAACCTCGCCGTTTCCTATCGTCTTGCCGGCAACGAACTCCACGTTATCTGGCACGTTGAGAATACCGACGACAAGGTAATCAACTTCCAGATTGGCGGTCACCCTGCATTCAAGGTACCAGGCTGCAAGAAGGGCGAAAAGCTGAAGGCTTTCCTCAAGCTCGACAACGAGGCTCCTACCCGTCTCTTCGCTACCATCGGAGGCTGCATTGACCCTAACGCTCGCGAGACTGTTCAGACCGACAACGGTATCCTGGAGGTAACAGACGAGTCTTTCGCTGACGATGCCTACATCTTTGACAAGAGCCAGGTGAAGCAGATTTCCCTGCTCAACGAGAAGGGCGAGCCACACGTAACCGTAGAGTTCAAGACTCCTGCCGTAGGTGTCTGGAATCCGGGCAACCACGCTCCATTCGTCTGCATCGAACCTTGGTTCGGTACCTGCGACTGGGCAGAATACACCGGCGAATTCAAGGATAAGTACATGATGAACAGCCTGCAGCCAGGTGCCAGCTTCATGAGTGAATACATCATCAGAATCGAAAAATAATGGAAGAAAAAGAAAATTTGCAGCTCCCCGAGAACGCATTCCGCGAACTCAAGGACGGGGAGGAATACAAGCCGCTGATGTCGCCAGACAAGGTTTATCCTGAGGTAAACGGATGGTCGGTGACCTGGGGTATCGTGATGGCCGTCATCTTCTCTGCCGCCGCAGCCTATCTGGGCTTGAAGGTGGGTCAGGTGTTCGAAGCAGCCATCCCTATCGCCATCATCGCCGTGGGCGTAAGTACCGCCACCAAGCGAAGCAAGGCGCTGGGCGAGAACGTCATCATCCAGAGCATCGGAGCCTGCTCTGGTGCCGTTGTGGCAGGAGCCATCTTCACCCTACCAGCCATCTACATCCTGCAGGCTAAATATCCCGAAATGACAACTTCGTTTATGAAGATATTCATGGCTTCTGCCCTGGGAGGAGTCTTGGGAATCCTGTTCCTCATTCCTTTCCGCAAGTACTTCGTAAGCGACATGCACGGAAAATATCCGTTCCCTGAGGCTACAGCCACCACGCAGGTGCTGGTGAGCGGAGCCAAGGGAGGCGACCAGGCTAAACCCCTACTCATCGCCGGACTGGTGGGTGGTCTTTACGACTTCATCGTAGCCAGTCTGGGATGGTGGAACGAGAACTTCACTTCCCGTGTGGTAAGTCTGGGATGCGACCTTGCCGACAAGGCGAAGCTCGTGTTCAAGGTGAACACAGGTGCAGCCGTATTGGGATTGGGTTACATCATCGGATTGAAATACGCATTCTTCACCTGTCTGGGTTCGCTCGTAGTATGGTGGCTGATTGTGCCAGGCATGAGCGTCATCTTCCACGACAGCGTGCTCAGCGCCTGGGATCCTAGCATCGTGAAGACCGTGGGTGCGATGAGTCCGGAGGAAATCTTCCGTGCCTACGCCCGCAGCATCGGTATCGGCGGTATCGCCATGGCTGGTATCATCGGCATCATCAAGAGCTGGGGCATTATCAAGAGCGCCGTAGGACTTGCCGCCAAGGAACTGAAGGGCAAGAGCGATGTGGATGAGAACGTGAAGCGTACCCAGCGCGACATCTCTTTTAAGATCATCGCCATCGGTTCGCTCGTCACCATCCTCATCACCTTCCTCTTCTTCTGGTTTGGTGTGATGGATGGCAATCTGCTCTTCGCCGTTATCGCCATCCTGCTGGTGGCTGTCATCGCCTTCCTCTTTACTACCGTAGCGGCTAATGCCATCGCTATCGTGGGTTCAAACCCTGTTTCGGGAATGACCCTGATGACGCTCATCTTCGCCTCTGTGGTGATGGTGGCAGTAGGTTTGAAAGGTCCTGGCGGAATGCTTGCCGCCCTGATTATGGGTGGTGTAGTCTGTACAGCCCTTTCTGTGGCAGGTTCGTTCATTACCGACCTGAAGATTGGTTACTGGCTGGGTACTACTCCAAAGAAGCAGGAGGGATGGAAGTTCCTCGGCACCCTGGTGAGTGCGGCTACCGTGGGCGGCGTGATGATGCTGCTCAACGAGACCTACGGATTCGCTTCCGGCTCTCTGGCTGCTCCTCAGGCGAATGCGATGGCTGCGGTCATCGACCCGCTGATGAATGGTGTGGGTGCACCTTGGATTCTCTACGGCATCGGAGCCGTGATTGCCATCGTGCTCACTTACTTCAAGATTCCAGCCCTGGCTTTTGCCCTGGGTATGTTTATTCCGCTGGAACTGAACGTTCCGCTGCTGGTAGGTGGTGCCATCAACTGGTATGTTACTTCACGCAGCAAGGATGCCAAGGTGAATGCAGAGCGTGGCGAGAAGGGTACACTCATCGCCAGCGGTTTCATCGCCGGTGGAGCCTTGATGGGTGTAGTTAGCGCCCTGCTGAAGTTTGGCGGCGTAGAGGCCAGCATCGCAGACAGCTGGTGGGCGAACCCAATGTCTGAGGTCTGCTCGCTCATCGCCTACATCTGCCTGATCGGCTTCTTCATCAGAGCAACGAAGAAATAATCTGATTCAGAAAAAAGAATCTGATTAAAAAGAATAAAAACAAAAAGAGGGTGTGTCAAAAGTCCAAGACACACCCTCTTTTTCTTTTTTATCCCATTTCAGCAAATTCGGCAGGTTTCATGCCAAACTGCTTCTGGAAACATTTTGTGAAATAGCTAGGACTGCTGAAGCCCACCATGTAGCTCACTTCGCTGATGCGATAGTGCTTCTCACGCAGCAGGCGAGCAGCCTTCTTGAGCCTGATTACCTGAATCATCTCGTTAGGCGTAACATCAGCCAAACCGCGGATCTTGTTAAACAGCGAGCTTCGGCTCATTCCCAACTGGGCAGCCAGGAACGCCACGTTCATCTCCGGATTCGAGAGATTCTCCTCTATCACCTTCTCCATCTGCACCAGGAAATCATTATCAATCTTGGTTGGCGCAATCTCCTGGATAGGTTCCAGCGGCGTATGCGAGAACTTGCTCTTCAGCAGCCTGCGCATCTCTATCAGATGATTCACACTCGCCTCCAGATACTTCATCGAAAATGGCTTTTCGATAAAGATGTCTGCTCCGCAGTTTATACCTTCTGCCTTGCTGGCATCATCGGTCTTTGCCGTGAGCATGATGAATGGCAGATGACTGGTCTTCGGATTCGTTCTAACACTACGGCAGAACTCCGGACCATCCATTTCAGGCATCATCCAGTCGCTCACTATCAGCGTTACATCACTTTTGTTCAGAATGCGCAGCGCCTGCTTGCCGTCTTCTGCCGTCAGCACCCGATACGACTTGGCGAAATGTGCCTGCACGAAGTTTCTCATATCCTCGTCATCATCCACAATCAGCATCGTAGGGCGATAACCCTTCTGGGTATCTTCCGCATTCTCTGCGGTTGAAGCATCATCAGTATTTTCGTCTGCTTCCATCATCGTTTCATCCTCCTCTGAGATAGGATTCTTAGCCTCATCGCTCTCCTTCTCTACCACGGCATCTTCCTGGTTGACAGGCAGGGTGACGATAAAGGTGGCGCCCTTTCCTTCTTCCGATTTCACCTCAACCATTCCGTGATGAGCCTCCACCAGATTCTTCACGATGTTGAGTCCGATACCAGTTCCCGGCTTGTTATCGTGAGCCTGATAGAAGGCAGCAAAGATTTTCTCCTGCTCATCAGGACAGATTCCCATACCATTATCCTCTACCGAGATGATGAAATGCTCGCCGTCTTCGGCAAGTCGGCACGAGAGATGCACGTAATCATGGGTGTACTTGGTGGCGTTGGTCATCAGATTACTGATTACCTTGGTAATCGCCTCGCTATCGATGATTGCCGAAAAGTCGTCGGCAGGATAATCCACCTCCAGTCGGGCTCCCTTCTGCTGCAGGGTTGGCTCGAACCGTTCTGCCACCGCATGCATCAGCTTGGAAATATTCTGCAATCGGAAATGAACCTGCAGTCCCTTCTGCTGCACCTTGTTGAAATCGAGCAACTGATTGACAAGCGTCAGGAGTCGCTGGGCGTTTCTGTCTATCACGTTCAGGGTCTGGTTCATTGCTTCGCCATCCTTCACACTCTCGCTGATTTTCAGCCATTGCTCCTTCAGATTCTCCAGCGGTCCGATAATCAGCGTAACCGGAGTACGGATTTCGTGGGCAATCATGGTGAAGAACTGCAGTCTTGCATCACGCATCTCCTGCTCCTGCTTCTCCTCCAGACGGTCGAGTTCCTCCTGATGGCGGCGCTTCTCTCTCTTCACCCTCGACTGGGTGTAGAGCCAGATGAGCCAGCCGATAACCAGCAGATACAGAATCTTGGCAGGCAACGACCACCAGAAAGGCGGATGCACCACAATCTTGAGCTTGGCTTCATTCTGCGACCACACGCCATCGTTATTGGCAGCCTTCACCCGGAACGTATAGGTTCCGGCAGGAAGATTGGTGTAGGTGGCACGATGCTCGCTCGTGGTAACCCAGTCCTTGTCGAATCCCTCAAGCATGTAGGAATAGAGGTTCTTCTCCGGAGAAACATAACTCAAAGCCGCAAACGAGAGATTGATCATATTCTCATCATACGAGAGCTCCAGCTGCTCGATGTGGTTCAGCGACTCCGGCAATTTCTCGGAACCCACTTCCACGTGCTTGTTGAAAAGCTCGAGAGAGGTGATTGCCACCGGAGGTACCACGTGATTGATCTTTACCTGATAAGGATAGAAGGTATTGAATCCCTGCGTAGTACCCAGATACACTCTGCCGTCAGAAGCCAGAAGGCGGGCATTCGGCATAAACTGGTCGCAGGTGAGTCCGTCATAACGGTTGAACAGCAGCGTAGGTTCCCCCGGCACACACTTGATAAGTCCCTTGTCAGAAGAAATCCACATCTCATCCTGATTGATGATGATGGAAGCAAAATCCTGACTAGGCGCATCGACGGCGATGCGGCGGAAGGAATCAGAGGATGGCTGATACTCGCACAATCCCATATTCGTAGCCACGAGAAGTCTGCCCTTGGAATCTTCCTGCACGCAGTTTACCTGATTGCTGCAGATAGAGGTGGAATCCTTCGCATCATTCAGATACTGCTTCCAGGTCTTGTTGCGTCGGTAGCACCAGAGTCCATTTCCCTGAGTAGCAAACCAGATGTTACCCTTCTTATCTTCCTTGATATCGATGGTAAGGCTGTTGAATGATTTCATTTTCTTGAAAATCTGCTTCTGCTCATCCAGCATACAGGCTCCGCTCATAGAAGTAGCCCAAAGCTGACGTTTGCTGTCTCTGAACAGGCAATAGCAGCTGCCGCTCAAGGTTTCGTCGGCTGAAGGAAAAGGCTTCAGCGCCCCGGAAGACAAGCTCATTCTGAAGATTCCGTTACCATAGGTTCCTATCCAGAGTTCATCCCCTTCTGCCAACAATCCGTGCACATTATACCGTGCCACAGCCTGCTTGCTCGGGAAATCAACAAAGCTATCCGTAGCCGGATCAAAGCAATCTACTCCCGCATCATCGGTAGCTACCCAGATGCGATGTCTGGCATCCTCGGCAAATCTTCCTACCACGTTACCTTTCTGTCCGCCAACTCCGGCTGAATGTATCTCGAATCGATTTCTCATGGCAGGAGAAGGAATGTAACTTACTCCGCCATAGAAGGTTCCTATCCAAAGACCGCCCTCCTTATCCGAAGTGATGCCATACACGAATCGCTCGGCAGAACTGCGGCTCGGATTATCCACTTCTGAAACCATTCGCCAACTGCGTTTCTGGATATCGTATTCCACCATTCCATCATCGCTACCGATCAGCACGTTGATATTCCTGTCGTTATAGAGCTTGTGGATGTGATGCACGGAATTGCTTACGGAGGCATTGATCAGCTGGGTGGTAGTACCATCGGTATCCACCTGGAACAATCCATCGTTCCAGGTTCCCACCAGAATGCTTCCATCCGAATTGGCGAGCAAGGCTATTCCATTGAGCCGGGATGCATCTCCCTTTAATGGAAATACCCCAAAGGTATCATTCGCCTTATTGAGTCGGACTAGTGATGAAGAAAGATGATTACAGAGAGCCCACACCTGATTGTTTACATCCACCAATGTAGCCACTACTTCTCCCTTGCTTCCCTTAATCTGATAATTTCGACATTCATGGGTTATGAGATTGTATCTGAAGAGTCCCTGCCCTAGGGTAGAAACCCACACGTTACGATTGTCATCAACAGAGAAATAAGAGATGATGGAAGTAATCTGATCGCTCAGCCTCTGAAACTGTTCGGTTTTAAAGTTAAAGAGGAAGGCTCCCTTGGGTGTACCCACCAGCAGCCCTTCGTCGCAAGCTTCCAGCGCACTTACATACTGGTCGAACTTCATCTGCGGGTTATAGAAATTCTGTACCTGATAGCCATCATACCGACAGAGACCGTTATCGGTACCAAACCAGACGAATCCATTCTTATCCTGCACGATGTTTCTCACGGCATTGCTCGGCAATCCCGTGTTCATCGTGATGGTACGCACCAGCGGCTCCCTCACTATGTTTCTGCTCCAGGTAGAAGCAGGCGCCATCGCCATCAGGAAGATGGCAGCTAAGATTATTATGATCTTTTTCATTGTTCTTGTCTTTTCGATTGATGGTGCAAATTTACAAAATTATATTCAAAAGAAAGAGTTCTTAGAAAAGAAAATGACAAAAGATTAACCTATCATCATTATTTGCTGTTTACCAGATTCCATTTCGGCGGATTCACGCCCAGCAGATTCTTCACGAAGAAGTCGTAGCGCTTGTGCTCGCCATAGAGTTCGCCCATGGTATGATGGGCTCCCGGAATCACCACGAGTTCGAAATCCTTGTTCGCCTTCTGCAGGGCATTCACCACCTGATAGGTGCTCGATGGATCTACGTTGTCGTCTATCTCGCCTACCACCAGCATCAACGGGCGCTCCAGCTTATGGGCATTCTCCACGTTGCTGCACTCCACGTAGCTGGAATCAACAGGCCAGCTCATCCATTGCTCGTTCCACCAGATCTTATCCATCCGGTTGTCATGGCAGCCGCAGGCACTATAGGCAGCCTTGTAGAAATCGCTATGAAGCAATACGGCTGTAGTACTCTCCTGTCCGCCTGCCGAACAGCCATAGATAGCTACATTATCTGCATCCATATAAGGATACTTCTTGGCTGCAGCCTTGATCCAGAGTTCACGGTCAGGGAATCCGGCATCCTTCAGGTTCTTGTAGCAAACCTCCTCAAACTTCTTGCCGCGATAGGAAGTGCCCATCGCATCGAGCTGGACTACGATGAAACCGAGTTCGGCAAGCGAAGTGGTGTACCAGTTGTATGGCATGAAACTCTTAGGAGTATAGGCATCGCCCGGACCCGCATAGATATATTCGATAACCGGATATTTCTTGTTCGGATCGAAATTGGTAGGGCGCTGGATGATGCCCCACATGTCCGTCTTGCCATCTCTTCCCTTTGCCACAAACACTTCCGGAGCCACCCATCCATGCTTCTTCAGCGTAGCGATATCAGCCGTTTCCAGAGTCTTGACGAGCTTACCTGTCTGCGCATCCCGGAGCACGGTAACAGGAGCGGCATCCACTTTCGAATGGGTATCCAGGAGATAACGGTAATCATAGGTGTACTGGGCACTATGATTTCCCTCTTCAGGAGTGAGCGCCACCATATTCCTGCCGTCCATACCTATTTTATAATAATGTATCAGATATGGATCCTCATTCTTGTTCACGCCACTAGCCGAGAAATAGATTTCTCCCTTCTTTTCATCCACACGCTGGATGCCGCGAACAAACCATTCGCCCTTTGTAATCTGTCGGATAACCTTCGATTTCTGCACATCGTAGAGATAGAGATGATTCCAGTTGTCGCGCTCGCTCATCCAGAGCAGTTGCTTGCCATCCTTGATAAACTGACGCCACAGACGACCATAGTTCACGAAGGTATTGGCACGCTCTTCTACCACGGTACGCAGTTTGCCGGTTTCAGCATTCATCGCCAGCATCTGATAGAGATGATGCCCACGCTGGTTGTACTCCATCGTCACCTCCTTGCTGTCTGGTGTCCATTGCATCCATTCCAGTTCATACTGGTTTTCTATCTGATGCCTGTCAGCCTCCACCTTCTTTCCGGTAGCCACATCGATGATGACCGGATAGTGCTGTGGCAGGGCATCGCCCGGCTTGGCATACTCCTGCTTGTGGAGGATAGGCTGCAGCTGGTCGGCAGGCGAAGATTCCACATAGTAAGCATAGCGTTTCTCTACCGGCACTCGCTTGCATACGAGGATGTGCTTGCCGTCTGGACTCCATTGGATGCGGTTGCTGTAATAGCAGCCGATGGTACCATCCTGCGTAAGGATTCGCTTGGCTTCGGTATAAGGTTTTCCTGCCTCATGAACCACCACGTTGTAACCTTCGATGTAGGCTTCCATCTTGCCGTCTGGCGAAAGTACCGGATAAGCCTCCTTTTCCTCATCTACCTCCATCCAGTGGCGCTCGTGGCGTCTGCCAAACTGAGGCTTGTAGGCAGGGCGAGGCTTGATGCCCAGCGCCTTCTCCATCGCTTCCTGCGAATCATAAGTCTTCATCTCATCCTTGTCGGCATCATAGGAAACAAACTTCCTGCCCTGAGGAGTAGAAATCTGATAATGCAGTACGTGGGTGGAATCGCACCAAGCCGATGAGCGTGCCCAATGGAACACGGAATCGGCAGAGAACTGATGACGCAGCGCATAGGCTCTGTTGTAATCTTCTAATGTGCCCTGTGCAGAAGCTGTAGCTGCCGGCATCGCCAGAACTGCGCTCAACAGCGAAAGGCCTAAAATCTGATTCTTCATTATATTTAAAATTTTACTTGTTGACTTCTTTAGTATCTTTTTTCTCCAGTTAGGAAAAAATTATTTTCCAGTATAGAAATCTGTGATGCGTCGGATAGCACGCTGGCAAACCGGACAGAAATCATCCACTTCGTTGATTCTCATACGGCAAACCTGCGCCGGACGGTAACATCCCTTGCTCTGGTTTCCCGCACCCTCGAACACACCAATCTTGAAGACGGCTTCGTTGAGTTTCTTCTGCTCCTTCTCATTTCTGATATTCTTATGATCCGGAAGTTTGGCAAGCGGCGTAGGAATCTTCACACCCTTCGGCATCATATCCGCCCACTTGCTCTGGAAATCCTTCAGCGTGGTGAGGTTCGGCTCCCAAGGCTCAGTATCGCTGGGATACATCGGGTCGTACTCATCGGTACTGTACTCATCGCCCAAACCCGCATAGCCATGACCGAACTCATGCACCAGCACCTTCTTGAACGTAGGATGATCAGAGGTAGAAAGCGTAACCTGGTTGTAGATGCCGCCGCCACCATACGTAGGAGAATTCACCAATACGATGATCTGCTCGAAAGGCACATTGCTCAAGGCATCATAGATGCGATGAATCTTGCTCGTGGTGAGATAACGGTTCGAATAGAAAGTATCGTAATGAGAGCAAGCCATCGTGTTCTTCCATTTCCCGTCGTGCGGAATACTAGGACCCTCATCGAGCGATGGAGCCGCAACTGCCACTACGTTGAATCTCGACTTGAGCGAAGCGAATGGTTCGCGCTCGAAGATGGCATCGGCAGCCCGCTGCGCATCCTGATAGAACTTATCCATCTGGTCCTGGCGATAACCCTCGGCGATGATGGCGAGGTCCACACAGTCGGCAGCCTCTCCGCTCTTCACGATGTAGCGGTAAGGGATGCCATTCTCGCCCAATGGTCGTATGAGGATATCCTGGGGATTGATGGTATGGCGAAGTTCTGCTGTCACCTTCTGATGCGTATCGCTCAGGGTGATGCTTACATCCACCGGCTTCTTTGGAAACGGCACAAGGAAACTGCTCTCGAATGATTTCTGCAAATGCTTAGCCTCCTGTGTAAGCTGCCACTCCTGGAAGAGTGTGGAGAAGGTGTTTACATAGAGCACCTTGTTGGTGCCATGCTCATACACGGTCACCTGTCCGTTTCCGTTCAGGAATTTCTCATCCAGTCTTGTCTTTCTGCCAGCCCAGGTAGGGTTGCTGTAAGCCTGTTCAAAATAGATAGCCTGGTTCACGCTATCGCCCGCCACGATGTAATCCAGTCGCAGCGTCTTATCTTCGAAGTTGTCTTCGAACTTCTGTGCCTGCATCGGCATCGCCATCATCAAGGCGAGCGATGCAATCCATAATCCTTTATTCTTCATATTATATTTTTACAAAATTCCATTACAAAAAGAGATGCGCCATTACGTAAGCCTTTACAAATGTGTCATCAACCATTCTGCCAAAACCTTGCAGTAATGATTATGATCTTCTACGAAAGGCATGTGGCGGCTTCCCACAAAGAGTTCCCATTTACTGTTAGGCAAAGCATCATGCATGGCCTTGGCGATGGCAGGAGTACAAAGATCTTCACTACCACTAATTACCAAGGTAGGGATGTCGATGCTCTTCATCTTCTCCAAATACTCAAAATCCTTCAAGTCGCCAGTAGCATTTAGCTCATTAGGTCCCCAACCATAAATATACGACAAGGTACCAGCCTTTTTCTCTCTTCTCAGGCATTCAGGCGAGTCGGCAGTAACAGGTGCAGCACAATGTTGCTCCATATAGTGAGCAATTGCACTTTTGTATGCCTTACTGTCAAAATCCCCCGTAGCCTCAGCCTTGGCTATGGCTTTTTGCTCTTTTTCCGGTAAGTATTTTACCAAGCGATGTTGCTCCTTTACCCACATCGAAGCCGATGGATTGGTACTGGAGAGAATGAGTGAGCGAATCCCATCGGGATGACGTTCATAGACGTACGCCAAAGCCAACATACCTCCCCACGACTGTCCCAAGAGATGTATTTGGTCAAGATGTAAGTATTTACGGAGCGCATCTAGCTCATCCACCCACGTCTCAGTCTTCCAAAGTTCCGGATGACCTTCTACATACGATTTTCCACAGCCCAACTGGTCGTACATAATGACCTGATGGCCAGTCTCGGCAATTTGATCCAGCACCTCGAAATAGTTGTGGGTACTGCCTGGTCCACCATGCAGCAAGATGATAGGTGCCTTACCTTCCTGGCGTTCGCCCACAATTCGATAATAAACCTGATGTCCTCGGAAAGGCATGTATCCCTCCTCTACTTTCTGCTTTTGCCTGGTGAATGCAAAGTTCTTGGCACGCAACAAGTCTGTATAATCGCAAGTATAAATGTTTTGCTTCTTGTGCTTGCTTATCTGTAATTGAGTAGCAGGGAAATACTGTGCCAACAGATGATACATATCAGGATCCATCGCCTGCAATTCCTCACGGGTGTTAATCCAGTTATGCTTGCCGTCAGCACGTTGTACCTCTGCATTTACATTAAACCAGTCTTGTACAGCCTCGGCAAAATATTCCATCCCATTGTCCAATCGATAAGTATTGGCATAAATGCCACGAGCTTTCGCCTTGGCAAGAAGCGAGTCTAGCTTTTCATTGATGGTAGGATCCACCTGATAGATACCTATCAAATGAATGGAATGTGCAAACTCATGGATGAGGATATCCTCGGCATGATACTTATCTATTTGGTAAGCAAGGATGTTCTCTTCCGCACAGGTTGTGACAGGTACTTCCATCGTACCTTCCATTCCTCGAGCCCGCACATCCATATTCACCGTAGTGTCATTGATCATGAAATGATGTTCTGGGATGTCGGTCTCGCCCTCATATCTAGCCATAATAGCCACACGAGTTCCATGCTTTTTCATCGCTTCCAACACCTCTGGTTTTAACATACTCGTCATAGCATAGAGTGTATGATGCGCAGCCACTATACATGAGTCTGGCACTCGCCATGACGTTACGATCGGAATGCCATTCACATCCACGTATTTCTTATAAAATTTATCTAAATGCATAGATTTGGGTGGTGCCGTTATCTTGCATTCCGGGATGCGTAGCTCTGCATCCCCCGCATACTCTTTGAGTTGTTGTGCCTGCATCGGCATCGCCATCATCAAGGCGAGAGATGTCGATAATAAAGTCTTATTCTTCATTTCGATTGTCATTTTATGTTATTTATATTTCGCCACAAAAGTACTGATAATCTAGCTAAAACGGTCGCAATATCGTCTAAAATGATACAAATATCGTATTTTCCCAAAGAACATCTTAAAGATTCGTCAAAAATCACATCAGAATGATAGATTTGTGCAAAAAAACTTGGGAGATATTATAAAAAGTCGTATCTTTGCCAAAAGAATCTATAAAAAGAACAGATTATGAGATTATCAGAAGAACGATATATCAGCTTACTTACCGACTTTGGTTTCAAACGTATCTTTGGAACAAAGCCAAATAAAGACTTGCTCATCAACTTTCTAAATTCACTTTTTGATGGAGAGCAAGTCATTAAGGATGTCCGCTACCTCAATAGCGAGCACGTTGGTGATGTTTTCGCTGAGCGCAAAGCTATCTTTGACGTGTATTGTGAAAATGAGAAAGGAGAAAAGTTCATTGTTGAGATGCAGAACGCTTTTCAGAAATATTTCAAAGACCGTTCTCTCTTCTACTCTACATTTCCTATCAGAGAGCAAGCACCAAAAGGACAGGATTGGAATTTCAAGCTAGCCCATGTTTACACGGTAGCGTTGCTCAATTTTGATTTTAAGGAAGAAGCTTTCGACCAAAAAGAAATCAACCACGATGTTGGCCTGCTAGACAAAAAGACATTCAAGGTCTTTAACGACAAGCTTTCTTTCAAGTATATTGAGATTGCAAAGTTCAACAAAAGCGAGACAGAGCTAGAAACGCTGTATGACAAATGGCTCTATGTACTCAAGAATTTACCCAAGCTTGACAAACGACCGAAAGCTTTAAAAGAAAGAATTTTCACGAAGTTGTTTGAAGAAGCAGAAATCGCAAAATTCAGTCAACAAGAGCTACGAGAATATGAAGACAGCCTCAAGGCTTACCGAGATATAAAAAATTCGATCGATACAGCGAAGGAAGAAGGCAGAGAAGAAGGTATTGCCAAAGAAAAGTTGGCCACCGCAAAGCGTCTTCTCGGCATGGGGCTCACACAAGAGCAAGTTGCCCAAGGAGCAGGACTTTCAATAGAAGATATAGAGAGACTTATTTAAACAACAATAATACAGAAAACCATCCGATAGCATTAGTTATATCGGATGGTTTTCTGTATTATTATCAAACCTCATAATTAAAAGCATAAAAGATGCCTATTCCGCATTTTTTACCTTCTTATGAAGCTTGAACGCCAACGAGAACATCACGTAACGAGGGATGGTATTATACCAAGTTTCGGTTCTGCCCTGAGCATTGACGGTATAAACCTTGTTGGTCAACTGGTGCAACAAGTCGTAAGCTTGAAGCTTGGCTGTAACATTTCCCTTGCAGAAGGTACGGGTCAACATGGCGTTCCATACCAAATCGTCGGTGTTCATCTCGTTACTGTTATAACCTTTTCGGGTAAACATAGTGAGGTCTGTCTGAATACCCACTTTCATCCAAGGGATGGTATATTGCAGTTCCGCGCCATATTGGAAATCACAGGCTTTGATGTCTTCAAAAATTTCCAGGTTACTACAACTGTACTTTCCCTCATACTTTCCCTTCACCTTCCATAGGAAATCCTTGAGCTGATAGGTCAGGCTTGCGCCTACTGATGGACTCCAGGTATTCACCTTACTCAGTTCTGCTCCCTTGTTATCGTAGTCGATGTCGAAATCCACGCTGCGCACATAACCCAGTTTTGCATCTGCCGAGAAACGGAAGCGATGCTGCTTGTCTATGGAACGTGAAAAGCCTGCAGCCAATTTGGCATCCCAGTTGCCGTTCACGTTGTCATTCCTATAGGTAAAAGCACCCGTCTTTGTATTATAAGAGGTGCGCGTACCCCATGAGTTCCTCACCAAATTAGCCTCCATAGCCACCCATCTGCTCAAGTCGGTAGAATCAGAACTCCAACTCATATAAGCTCCCAGATGATGGCGAATCAGCATCTTAAGGTCTGGATTATTGATACGAACAGCCAGCGGATTGGTATCATCGCCGTATGGCATCAGATCGGCAAAGTCAGGCTGTTTCATACTGAGACTATAATCTATCTGCTTAGAATTCTTGCCCCAGTTCGTATAAAAAAGCTGGGGCTGAAAAAGAAACTTTCTTCTCTTCGCCACCGTGTCCATATCCAGTCTCATATAGTGATACTGTTCTTGTTGCCACTCTAGAGGTAAGACAATTAGCAAGAATCCCTCATCACCTTGTCTGATTAACTGGAGTTCACTTTTGCAACTTTTTTTCCACAAATCTGAACTATAGGTATTGTCAGCATCCTGCGCCTTCATCCATTGGTCGGTAGTAGAAGGCAATATGCCTAACTCATCAAATCCCCCCTCATCCAAACGATCCAGACGATAGTTGGAATGATGGCGATTCTCATATTTCTGCATGAATGATAGGGGGATATTGATAACCCAACCATGAGATAAACTCAATTCATACCTCACTCCAAAACTATAATCATAGGAATGCTTGTGCTGGTCGCTATAGAGATTACGGACATCATCAACACCTTCAACTGCATAATTCATCTTATTGAGCGAATAGGTATCATTTGGCTTATTATGAGAAACGTCTATGCTTGAAGTAAAACTAATAGCATCACCCCACGAAAAGCGTTTTTTAAGGTCAAGCCTCGTACCCGCATAAAGATAATCAGCCTTAACGAGACCTTGGTTCAAACTTTCATTAATCAGTTGGTCACGATAAGTAGAAGTTTCAGTCGAAGATAGGGTCTTGGCATGGTCATAGCTCACATAGGAATTAGTATAGAGTGCAAACTTATCTGTAGAATGCTGGAATTCATCTTCCAGTCGCCAGCTGAAGTATTTATTCTTTTCCTTGGTAAACCCTTGTTTTGAGATATTGCCATCCTTGGCAAATACCTCCCCCTGACTTTCACTCTCTATCTTCTCTTCATTCCATTTTACTGTTGTTTGAAAATCGTTGTCGATGGTTTTCTCCTTATTACCGGAACGGACAGAAAGTCCTACCTCACGATTGGTCTTCACACCTTCCGAGAAACGAGAAGGAAGCCAATCGCCATTTTTCCTTGGAGTACCATCCTCATTCAGATTGTTGGTATTGGCATAGAGCATCGCATCATGCTTTTCTCCCATCAAGAGTCCGAAAGTACGTGCCGACCAACGGTCTTGGGTTCCACCACCAGCTTCCACGGTAGCTAATGCATTCTGTATATATTCACGTTTCAGGCTCAGATCCATCACATAGTCCCTGCCCTCACCTTTACTTATCTGCTCAGCCAAAGTGCGCTTCTTGTTAAACACCTTGATATCCTTCACCGTATAATAAGGCAGGTTTTCGAGCATCACCTGATTGTTGCCCTTGAAGAGTTTCTTGCCATTCAAGGTAAGAAAATCCACTTTCTTTCCATTCACGAAAATCTCTCCACCTTCCTTGAGTTCTACACCTGGCAACTGCTTGATGAGGGCATCCAGCATGGAACCTTCAGGCATGGCAAAGGCTGTCGCATCATATACAATCGTATCGCCACGATGCACCACCTGAATCTTGGTGGCTTTAACAACCACCTCATCCAGCTGCGCCTCGTAGTTCTGATTATCTCTCTTCATCAATATCTTAGGCAAGGCATTATTATATTTTCTGCCCTTAGGCTCAAAAGTATAGTTGATGGATGTATCGAAATAACCTGGATAAGTTGCTTTGAGGATATAATCCCGGCGAACCTTCTCCACAGGGAACTTAAAGAAGCTATCTTTATTATAAACTTCTGCCGACAAGGTATCTACAATAGTAGAATCCTTCAACATCAGAAATACCTTTGCACCTAATGGCATACGAGTAAAAGAGTCGTAAGTTCCACCATACAAGGCATAAAGCTTCTTGACTTTTTTTACCTCCCGGTTGGCTGTCTTTTCCTGTGCCAGCACAGAAAAACAAGAAAGCAACAACAAGAGGCTTATCATAAGTTGTTTCATAAACGGAAATATTAAGTTGTTCTTACTTCACTCTTACCTCATAAGGGAAACGGCGGGAAGATGGATCGAGCGAATGATTCGAAGGAGCTCCCATCACCACCAGATAGAGCGCCTTGAGAGGCTGGGACTTTGGAGCCACAAGCGAAACCTTTCCGTTCATCGCTTCGCCCATCTTACTGTAGATGCATTCATCGGTATCGGCAGTTACTCCCACCAAACCATAACGGTAACCGATGGTTCGTGCCATCTTGTCCTTAGATGCCTTGAACACCTTACCCTCGGCATCGAGGGCTCTGAAATCTACTATAACCTTCTTGCCAGCCTTCGGGATTTCCAACTTAATGGCATTGAAACCATAGTTCTCAGGAACCGAAGCTGTATCCGGACGGAGATAACCATTCTTCTGCTTCAGCATCCTGGTATCAAAGGTGCAGGCATAAGGTCGGGTCTCCTTACGGGCATAATCGAAATCGAAGTTCACGAGATGGCGGTAGCAGTCGAACATCTCATCATTAAACTGCTTCTGACTCATCTTATACTTCCGCTTGTAGGTAACAACCGGGTCCTCTCCTACTTTTCCTTCCCGATAGAGCTGGGCGATGCTTTCCAATCCATGTTTCTCTGCCCACCATTCTATCACGTATGGCGAATGATAGATGTTGTCCAGATGCAGATACCCCTTATGGGTAAGCTGTCTGAAGGCATCAAAATGAAACTTCTCGTCCGTTAGCCAGTCGGGATTCACTCTCCAGAGCATCCATTGGGATGTCATCTCGAAGAAACCGCTACCTCCCCAGGCTTCACCCGTTTTGTCTGCCATAATCTGAAGCTGGAAACTGTGTCCCAACTCGTGCGCCAGACAATTGAGTTTTTGATCCTGAATACGGTTAGGCGTTACCCAAAGCGCCCCGATAAAGTCATCATAAGTTCCGCCGTAAGCGGTTCCTTCCAGCGAATAGTTCACCATCACCATCATCTTATACTTATCGCAGATGCTGCCCGGCAAAGAGAACTTCAGGGTGTCGCGGAAGAAGCGATAGAACTTTTCTACCTGAGTCTGCAGATTGCCCAGGTCGAAATTCATCGGCTTACCTTCGAGCGAAGGAGGATTCTGCGGATTGTCTCCGAATGGCTTTTCCCAGAAATACACGATATTCTGGGTCTGTGCACTATGTCGCCAGCACCATCTCTCATCATCCTTGTTGAAATCATAGGGTTTCAGGGAATCCGGTACGAAGATGAGTTTCTGTGGTGCAGAAACAGGATTTACGGGTCTGGTGGCAGGAGCCTCAGATGGATCCTGCTGCGCCAGGGCTACAGTAGCCCAAGGCAAGGATGCCGCTGTGAGTATCAGCGATAAGAAGATTCGTTTCATTTCGGTTATGATTTTTGCGTTATGTATTTTGCGTTATATTTATATTTCGGCACAAAAGTACTGATAATCTTGCAAAAACACTCGCAATATCGTCTAAAATGATACAAATATCGTATTCCTGCATCATTTTGATGTATAATATGATGAGATAAGATTATTGCTTGGTTTTCTTAAGCGGGTGCAAAGGTACTACTTTATTGAATCCACCAAATTTTAGGGGGTAAAATTGCAGAAAATATTTAAGGTGGATAACAAATCTCCTTTCACAGAATGTGGATTGTACTGAAAATAAAAGAGTTAAGTGTGAAAGGAAAAATCTCTTCATTTTGAGATGATAATTGACGGCTAAGCTTAAATGTGGCGATGTGCCTTGCTCCGATTGTGAATAGCGGGTGTCTTTGTTATGAATGTTGGGATGAAGCATAGTAACCAGAAGGATGAGGGATAGATATTGGCAGGCGAAAAGGGACGATTTATCGGCTGGATGACTAAGTTCGTCTATATGGATGACTCGGGTCATCTATATGGCTCACTCCCGTCATCTATATGGATGACCCGGGTCATCCGATACAAAGAAGCCTTTTCTATTCCTTTTGTGATAGTTGCTTTCTCCTTTAGACTAAGTTGCCTTCTCCTTATATTAATAGTCTTTTCTGCTGATTATTATTGTTGTTTCAGCTCAAGGTAAAAGGTGCGGTGGTAAGCGCAGTTGGTTCTTTTGCCGTTTCCCCTGATTGCCGTAGTACTATTGAGGTACAGAATTCTCCTTTCACACTTAAGTGACTGATTAAAAGCACACTATGATGATTGTGAAAGGAGAATGAGATTAGTATTTCATTTTGATGGTACAATCTCTGATGGTTGCATCTTGAAAGCTACTGCTATCTTCTGCATCACGCCCTCGTTCAAGAGATTGAAGGTTTGGAGCGCATAACTATATCAGTTCCAGAGAATTTCACACGATAAGGCCATTGCTCATCATTGGTCTCATCATCATCCCAGGCATTGCGATTATACTTATCAGGAGCAGCCAGCACACAAAGGTACAAACGCTCGGTATTGACAGGAACTTCGTAGGTTGCCGTGCCTTTCTTGCCTGTATGCATCTCGCCATAATGCGACTTGCCATCCTTGGTGATAGCCACAAAACCATAACGATAATTCTGCTGAGTATTGCTCTGGGAATTATACTTGGTCACAGTACTCTTGGCATTACCATCTCCATCTACCACAGTACCAGGATCAGCAGCTGCCAAAGCAGAGCCAGGAGCCAAACCCTCAAGCGTTGCACCTACCTTGCCAGAAGCAGGAACATTCAGCGGGATGAGATTGAAACCTGTTGTACCCGGGCAGTTAGTATAAGCCACCTGATAATAGCCATCGTTCTTATACAGTTTGGTAGAATAGTTGATGGCAGCCTCCTTCTTATACTGATGCACAGCCTTGAAATCATAGTCAGCACAATGAGCACTATACGCATACAAATCCTTGTAGAGTGCATCAAGACTATTGTTGCAATAGATGCGCATATAAGTCTGGAGAGGATCCTCCGGATATTTGCTCTCTTTCCAGATACGGGCGTATGACTCGATGCCATGCTTTTCGGTAAACCAATACTGGAACCAGTAGCTTGCGTAACGCATGAACTCATGGTTGAAGTGGCGATGATGATTCTTCAGCCAAACAGCATAATGAGTATCCTGGTCGAAACACTCGTTAGGATAATCCTGGAACGACTGCCACTGGGCACATTGTTCCCAATAAGCACAACCGCCAGCACCATTTTCACCAAATCCATAACGGAAGCCAGCAGGCACAAGCTGAGAACCATCAGCCCTATCTATTGGCGTAACCTCACCCGTGAAGAGTTTGTCTGCAGAAACCTGATATTGGAAAGAGTGTCCTATCTCATGACCAATGGTTGAACCAACCGGCTTGCAGGTAGATGGATTTACCCAAAGGGCACCGATTTTGTCATCATAGCCGGAACCAGTAGCAAGCCATTCTGTCTGATAAAGGAGATAAATCTGCATCTTATGATTGTCAAGAACCGATTTTCCCTGTCCGACAGTTGCCATACCGAGTTTCTCTACATTGGTCTTATAGAACTGCTCAGCCTTCTGCAACAAGTCATCAATATCCACACGCAAAGCCTCCGGTACAGATTCTGCATTAGGATTATCTCCAAAGCCAGGCTCCCAGAACACAAAGAAGTGCTCGCTCTGCTTCATTCTCCACCACGACCATCTGGCATCGCTGCGGAGCATGTACTCCGCTCCCTTCTCAAATCCTTCATTCCATTTTGCAGGACAATGATACTTATTATAGTCAACAATCTTTAATTTATCCATCACTTTCACATCCGATGGTTTGGGATTTACAGGAGTATCAGTTCCTATGGAATCATTACTGGAACTGCAACTGCCGAATGATAATAAAAAGAACAATGACAATACTATCATTATCCCCGTTTTCAGTTTAATTTGTTTCATGATTTATGTGTTAAGTTGATTTTGATTAGATACGGGAATCAAAAGAGCTGGAAAAAAACGCCCAATAGCTTATGTATTTTGCTATTGGGCGAATTATTCGTTATTCCAAAGGAATCTCATTACTGCTCTGCAGCTTCATCTGGTTCCATTGGCCAGTATGGATTCTGGTACAATGGAGAATCACCGTATGTCTTATGGTCAGGAGCTGTAAGCATAAACTGACGCAAAGGCATTGGCTGTAGGTACTGAGCCATAGACCATGTCATACCATTGTAAAGCATATTGGTAGAAACAATCTGGTAAGGACGGAAATACTCTGTCAACTTACGAGAAGATACTGTAGCTGTAACAGAACCATCATCTACCAACTGGTTTTCTGTATACCATTTTTCCATTGGAGTATTCCAAAGATGGAAGCCCTCAAGCTGATAAGGCTGTTTCATCAACTGATCGAGTGAACGCCAGCGAATCAAATCCATCCAACGAAGACCTTCAGCCATCAACTCAGTACGACGCTCACGACGAATGCTATACAAAGTAGGATCTGTCAATGCCTTGCCAGCAGAAAATGCGCCCCAATCATATTGTGTACCAGAACCATCGGTATAACCCTTTAACTCCTGTGCCATATCTGTGGCAGCAATAGTTGTCTGAGGGTCAGCAGCCTCACCAGTAAAGCCAGCAGCCTCACGGATAGCCTTCCAATATGAAATGCTCTTTGCATTCAAATGATGGTCGAGCATATATTGAGCTTCTATATAGTTGAGCAAAGCCTCTGTTGCACGGAATGTGATAGATGCAGTATAACCAGCCTGGTTTTCTGCCAAGTTCTGATTGAACGTACCACCCTTTCGAATAGCATAACCAGTAGTATAAGTTACGTCAAATGAGCGGGTAAACACTTGTGGAACTGGTTCGATAGGACGAACCTGCTCTGCTGCAATAGTATTATCCTCACCCTGAAGAACGTTCTTCTGACCAGGGCGTTTCAGGAAGATAAACAAACGAGGGTCACGATTGCGAACCACAGCATAAGTCGTTGTATCTTCATATACATATCCATCATGATGAGCATAAGTTGGTTTACCATCCTCCATTAGGAAGGCATCAATCATACCACGGGTAAAACCTGTATAGGTATTACCACGGTTTACAGCAACCTCAATGTTATCAGTCACACCTTTACCCTTATTATAGGCCTTCCAGAGAAGAACTTCAGGATAGGCAGACATATCGGTATTACCAAACTTATAGAAATAAGGATTGGTATCAGATAAAGACTGAGGTACAATACCTGTATTCTTATCCAATTTACCTACATAAGCATCACCAACAATGGCAGCCTCATCAACCGCCTTCTTGAAGAAGTACTTAGCTTCTGCCTCAACGCTACCTGTAGGATACTGATAATTGGCATTATAGTCTTTTGCCTTTCCTGGCCATCCCTCACCATTAGGAACGAACGGAGTACCAGCGAAGTTGGTCAACCAAGAACCCTCAAACAAGGCTACACGTGATGCAAACAAATGAGCAACTGCAGGAGAGATACGAGTGGTTGCTTCCCAACCATCAGGTTCCATATAGGTTACAGCAGAATCCAGGTCGGCAAGAATAAAACGAGCAACTTCGTTGCGAGGACTACGCTTATTAGCAGCTACAAGGATAGCCTCATTGTCAGGCATGGCCTCTGTCACAACAGGTAAGTCACCGAAGCTCTTGTACAAGCTGAAATAAGCATAGGCACGGAAGAAGTGTAACTCGCCAATATATTGACGAATTTTATTTTCATCACCCGCAATCAATCCATTTTCATAGTTAGACTGTGCAATATTCAACTGATAGTTGATATCACGAATATTGTTCCAGCTCCATGAAGAGTTGTCATTACTAGTCTTCCAGCTACCTTTCTTATACTTAGAATCACCATTAGAACCGGTCTGATTATCCGTACCATTATCGTATGCAAATGTACCATAGCCTGCACCACTATGATATGGCAATACAGTCTGATAGAAAGCATTAGCTACGGCTTGAAGCTGAGTAGCATCCTTGTAATAGTCGGTAGGAGTAATCTCTGTAAGAGGCTCTTGCTTCAGGAAATCATTACAAGAAGCCATCAACATACCGCATGCCAACAAAGGAAGAACCTTTAAAGATATATTGAATTTCATATCATTCTAATATTTATAATGTTAAACTTAAACCAAAAGAGAAGGTTGTGTTCAATGGATATCCATTGCCATACCATGTACCGATGGTCTCTGGGTCATACTGCTTGCGGAGAGATGTTCCTGTCCAGAGGTTCTCACCCGAGAAGTAAACACGAAGTTTCTCAATAGAAATCTTACGTGTCAAATCCTGTGGCAAGGTATAACCAATCTGAAGGTTCTTCAAACGAATGTAAGAAGCATCCTGCAGATACTTTGTCTGAACCTGCTCATTCTTGGCGCTATAGGCTGCACGTGGCAAGTAAGCATCCTTGTTTGTCTCCTGGAATCCATTGACAACAGACCAAGAGTTCTCGTCACGATAATAGTCTTGCAAACCATCCAGGCAGACCTGATACCAACGACCATATTCGAAAGTACCAAAGAAATAACGTGTACTAGCCCAATACTCACGCTTCATGACTCCCTGGAAGAAACAACGTACATCGAAGCCTTTCCAAGCTGCATTCAAGTCGATACCGAAGAGATAACGTGGTGTGGAATTACCAATCTTCTTAAGATCTCCATGATCTTCCAATGTATTGGCACCCCAGGAAATCTTACCATCATTATTGAGGTCACGATACATGATATCACCAGCACCCCACTTGTTATTGTCAATTGTACTCTGGTCAACCTTTGCGATATGAGCATCCATCTCTTCTTGACTCTTAGCTATACCGATGGTCTCAAAACCATAGATATCACCAATACGCTGTCCCTCAATATAGTTACCCAATGAATGAGAAGGGTTATTAGGATATCTTGTGATAGTAGCATAGGCATCAGAGAGATTGAAGCTGATTCCATACTGCAAGCCATTAGACAAGCGATCGTTCCAACCGATAGTCAACTCCCAACCATTAGTACGCAAGTCGGTATTGTTAGTAACAGGTACAGCCGTACCCAAGATGCTCGGAAGCTCAGGGGCATTACCTATCATATTTTTTGTCTTACGCACATACCAGTCAAATGATCCATGCAAGCGATCCTTCAAGAACGCAAAGTCAAGACCGACGTTGAAACTCTGGATGGTTTCCCATGTCAAATTCTGAGAAACCAGGCCTGGTGCCCAAGCTGTCATAGGTTTCAAACCATTCTGCAGCCATGTACCATTGTTGGCATATACACCAATCTTCTGATAAGTCTGGTAAGTACCAACATTCTGGTTACCCAAGTTACCATAAGATACACGAAGCTTCAACTGACCAATCCAATCATTTATTGGCTGCATAAAGTTCTCTTGTGCAATATTCCAACCTGCAGAAACAGATGGGAAGAACTTCCACTGATTTCCCGGACGGAATCTAGAAGAACCATCATATCGGCCATTAACCTCAAAGAGATACTTGCCCTGATAATCATAATTCAAACGACCAAAGAAACCACAAGTTGTCCAACGGCTCATGTTGCCAGACACAGATGGATCCACAGGATTACCATAAGCATCAATACCAGTTGTACCATCAATTTGAGGTTTATTACCTACGATGAGACCAGCTCTATCTGCATATTTGTACTTCATACGCTCATCCTCAGACTGGAAACCTGCCATAATATGGAAGTTATGCTTCTTCTGCAAATTGAACGAATACTCAGAATAGAGTTGGAAATTGGTATAATTATCCTTATAGTAGTCTTCACCTACATAAGTAAAATTATTCTGGTCGTAAGCCTCACCATTCAGATTATACAGATAAGTATGCTGCATATCTGTATGACTCTCATTATGGGATGTACGATAGTTGAAGATAGCATGGGTAACCCAATTCTTGATTGGTTCGATGTCCAAGCCTACTTGATGATTATACTCATCATTCTGATAACGATATGTACCACCATTAGTCATGGTATTTACCATCTCATTATAGAGATTACCATTTCTATCATACAAAGGAACACAAGGCCACTGTCCACCAAGATATTCATATACACCAGAACCCAAAGACTGAGGACGATGATAATCCTTGCGAATAAAACGGAGAGAGTAGTTAAACTTCATCCATTTCGTCCACTGTGAAGAAATCTTGGCAGTAGCAGTATATCGATTACTGCCTTCATCAGCAACCTTAATCAAACCATCCTGACCTAAATATCCAAAAGAAGCATAGTAGTTGAGTTTTTCGTCACCACCAGTTGCACTTACATTGTGCTCCTGAGAGAATGTATGCTTTTTGTATATTGCATCATAGAAATCGGTAGAAGCATAACCATCGGTAAATCCACTCAACCAATAGCCATTAGCATCTGCATCCAAAGAATAAATCAAATTGCCATTTTTATCCTTACGGGTACCAGCATTAACATATTCGCCCTCTATCCAATCCTTCATACGCTGAACACGGTCAGGTGTAAAAAGCTGACCACCACCAATGTTCGTATTCGCATCATTCTGCATACATGCAAAATCAACAGAGTTCATGCTATGCTTCATACGAATAGGAGTACTGAAGCGGAAATTATTATTGTAGTTCACACTTACCTTGTCACGCTTGCCACCTGTCTTTGTAGTAATCAATATGACACCGAAAGGTGCACGAGAACCATAAATAGATGACGCAGCAGCATCCTTCAAAACAGATACACTGGCAATATCCTGAGGATTGATGGTATTGATATCACCCTCCATACCATCAATCAAGACCAACGGACTTCCGCTGGAACCCTGTCCGATTGTAGTTGTACCACGTACATTCAAGCTTGGAGTATCATCCAAACTACCTGCAGCCTGGGTAATCTGCAAACCAGCCACCATACCCTGCAGAGCCTGGGTTGCATTACTTACAGGACGGCTATCCAATTCCTCACCCGAAACAGCGGTCACAGCACCAGTAAGGTTTACCTTTTTCTGGGTACCGAAACCTACGACCACCACCTCATTCAACTTGGTATCATTAGATTTCAAAACCACTTTTGAAGTTCCGGCAGGAACTACTTGGGTAGAATATCCCAAGTAAGAAATAGCCAACTGAGCATTACGCTTTACCTTAATAACATAGTTACCATCAATATCAGTAACCGTACCATTACGGGTTCCTTTTTCCATAATGGTAGCTCCGATGACTGGCTCACCAGCATCGTCAACAACTGTACCCTTTACGGTAATTTCACTCTGCTGAGCTTCCTCTACCTTAGGGTTTGATAAGGTCTCACTTGCAGCTAGAGTAGGTAATGCCCCCCCACATGCAAGGACCAAACACGCGATGGCTTTTACATAAGCTTGGCTATGTACAAAGCCTGAAATGATTTGTGTCTGTCTCATTTTCTATTTTTCTAGGTTTATTATTGTTTATTTTTCGTTTGCAAAGTAACACAAAATTTTGCATTTCGTGCCATATTATCGTCTAAAAGAGTGAAAATATCGTCCAAACCTGGCGATTTAGACGATATTTTCGTCTTTTAACCGATTTTGCTACTCTTAAATGTTGTTTGTTCTAAATGATGTCTTTGTTGTCTTTAATGTTTTATTGTTTTGTTGTTTCTATGTCTTTATTGTTTCATCGCCTTCTTCAGTTTTTCCACAGCGACATGAATCATATCGTGGGTTCCACTTCCGTCGGTCACGTACTTCTGAACCATTCTGCCATAACTGATGGCTTCCTTGAGTTCCTCGCTGGTGTTGTCATCCGGCCAACCGGCACGGCGAAGCAGACCGGAGAGTTCCCGGAGGTCTTCCATCTCGGCAAGGTTGCCAGGGCGCATCGTGTTGATGGCACGATTCAGGATGGCAGTAGTACCTTCCAGTTCGTCCTGGGTTACCTTCTTCTTACCCTTTGCCACCAGCTCCTGTGCCTGAGCCATTACCTTCTGCATGCGCTCGTAGCCGAACGGTGCCCATGGAGCATACTCTGGAACCTTCTGAGAGAGGGCATTCCACTTCTCCTGGTCAGCCTTGCGCTCTGCGGCAAGATTCAGGAGAGAATTCAATTCACTGAAATCTATCTTCACCTTCTTGCTCTTCTTGCTCTTGGCATCGGTCAGGTTGATTCGATAGTAGTGGGTACTGTTGGCATTACGGTAATAGTCTGGCTGGAATTCCTTGCCATCCAGCTTCAGGGTAAGGAGATTGGCTCCCGCACCTGTTGTCACGCCGTTTGATTCGCCCACGGTGATATTGCTCAACTTGGAGTCTATGTTCAGCGTAGCCTGGTTCCAGTTCTGTGCGCCTGTACCTGCCATCACCAATGGTCCGTACATCAGGGTTCCTACCCAGGATGTCTTCAGCGGAGTACCGTCCATACTTGCCACGTCGCTCGAAAGCTTGTCGGCACCATATTCGATATGCTTGCTGAACGGCATGTCGATTTCCACGACATCGCCTACCTTCCAGTGCTTCTGCTCCAGTTCTACATAGGTGCTAGGCTGATAGCTCTTTGCCACTTCCTTGCCGTTCACCTTGATGGAGAAACCTTGAGTTGCCCAGTATGGCACACGGAGTTTCAGGGTGAAATCGCCCTCGCCTTCCGTTATCTTGATGGCTGAATGCTGTGCCGGCCACAGGCAATCCTGCTTGATGGTCACACCCTTCTCCTTCCAGTGGAGGGTGGTTGGCATATAGAGTCCCACCCAGAGGGTGTTGTCGTTGGCGAAATATGCCGACTGCTGGTACTTGGTATGGTTTTCAGAACCTGTACCGCCGCAGCAAGAGCTCTGAGGAGTCTCGTTGCCGAACGGCTTGGTGGCATTCAGACCTACTGCATACTGATAGCAGGTTTGATACTGGTCCGGATTGAGCGAACCGATAATCTGATTATACAGCGTGCGCTCGATATAGTCGAGATACTGTGCATTATCAGGGTTATAACAGTTCAGATCCTTGCTCAGTTTGACGAGGTTATACGCGCAGCAGGTTTCGTTGATATCCGGATAAGCCTCAGATTCGCCTTCCTGCAGTCCGTTGGTTGCCATGCTCAGAATCTGGGTATATGGCTGGCGGAACATCTCTCCGTTGCCTACACCACCCATCGCATACATGTATCTGCCCTGCACCAGACTCCAGAAGTTCTGTGCCAGATTATAATAATATGGCTTCTGATTGCTCTTGTAACTGCGCAGCGCTCCGATAATCATCGGAATATGCTGGTTGGCATGGCGGGTGCGGATGTCATCGATGTTCTTGCTCAGCGGATCATAGAACTTAGGTGCGTCGAAACAGTTGGCTGCCTCGAGGAGTTTTGCCTTTTCATCCGGATTGGAAACCATCTCTGAAAGACGGGAGAGCGATTCACTCATACCTCCCACCTCACCGGCGATGTACATGTCCCACATCTCGTAGCGGTTGCCCGGCTTGGCTCTGCGCTCATCCTGGGTGCCGTCCTGTTTCACGTAAGTGCGGTAGTGCATGCGGTTCCATACCCAGAGTCCCATATCCTTGGCGATGAGGAGTGCCTTATCGCAGATTTCCTTATCATCAAAGTAGGTTGCAATGTCTATCAGACCGGCAAGCTGCTTGTGTACGCTGTAATAAGGTGCCCAAACCCAATCGGAGTTGTTGTAGGCACGATACATTTCTATCAGGGCGCAATGCTGAGCCGGAATAGCGTTGATGTAACCGTAACCATACAGTTCAGGGTGCTTCTTATACTCATCAAAGGCAGCCCAGGTGCCCTTCATCTCTCTGAGTTCTGCCTCAGGAGCGAAATCACGAGCCTCCCAGTTGCGCTTCAGTTCCTTATTATATACGAAGGTCATCTCCTGATACTGTCGCAACTCGTTCACCATTCGGGTGATGTTTTGGCGGAGGATGGCTTTCTGCTCTGGGTTAGTTGCCACGGCGTATGCCTGTGCGATAGCCGACATATAGTGACCTGATCCATGACCCTTGAGTTTGGTATCCGGCGAATCCCAGCCATCACTCTTGGTATAGCCCTCGGTACTGAGTCCGTAGGTATCGCGATAATTGTAGAGTTGCTGGGTAACATCCCAGGAACAGATTTCGCGGATAGCCTCATCGCGGTTGTGGGTGAGTCGGTTGTCACCATCTATGCTCACATCAGCGAGCGAGAAGGTATGAGCCACTTCCTTTTCAGGAGTCTGATAGCCTCCTGCCACCACCTTGATCTGTGCCTTGACAGGATAACCATTGTCGGTAGTCTCATCACCAATCACAAAACCACCTATCTCATATAGGCTTCCCGCAGGATGCTTCTGCGCATCAGCCTCAGCCTGTTCATCAGCAAGCGGAGAGTTAGCCCAGCGCACCTGCCGATATTCTGAGTAACCATCAGAATAGGTTACCCATACGAGATTAGGAAGTCGGGGAGCTGTGCCCTCCGGACAATCCACTGTTACCGCAGCCACCTTGGAGATGGTGCGATAAACAGTGGCTGCCGTTGCCAAGGATGGCAAACTGGCTACACCTATCAATAATGTAAACTGCTTTAAATCCATATCTTCTAGGTTTATTTTTGTTTCGTTTAATTTTCTGGCTGCAAAATAACAGAAAAAAAACGTGCTGTCGTAAAAGTATCGTGCACAAAGATAACAAAATCGTCTAGTTGCACCCCTCTGATACGATTTTTGCAGTCTTTTGGACTTTATTTCCATCAAATACCCGATTCTCTTAGTAATTTTGCAGCAGAAACGAAAGAGATTCGCCGAAAAGGCAAAAACGTTTCTCTGAATAATCAAATAACAAAAAAGACAAAACAAAATAAACCTAGAAAGTTATGGTAAAGAAACTCTTCTTCATCGCCACCTTATTATATATAGGGGCTACGGCATCAGCAGAAAGCTATCAGGTGAAATCGCCTGACGGAAAGATTGTGGCTGAACTGAGCACTGACAAAGCTCTCTCATTAAATTTTAAATACAACGGCTCCAAGCTCTTGCAGGAGTCTTCAATAGGTGTAGTGCTGAGCGATGGAATGGACTTGGGCAAGAATTCGAAGGTTGCGAGTCGCAAAATCTCCAACCACAGGGAAACCATCCAGGCACCGTTCTATCGCCAGCCAAGCATCGAAACCAGCTATCAGGAGCTGAACCTGAAACTGAAGAACGGTTTCGGCATCATCCTGAGAGCTTATGATGAGGGAGTTGCCTACCGCTTCTACACCCAGCGAAAAGGCAAGACCATCATCCTGAATGAAACCGCCGCCTACCAGTTCGGCAAGGACCGAAAGGCATGGCTGCCTTACACCACGACTCCAGAAAAGCCTTTTGCCATGGCTTTCCAGAATATCTATCACGAGACTCGGCTCGATACTGCCAAGCAGGATCTAGCCTTCCTGCCAGCAACCATAGATTGCGGAAAGGCGAAGGTTACCATCCTGGAGAGCGATCTGGAGAAGTATCCGGGCATGTGGTTGAAAGCTAACAGCAGCGAACAGGATCAAGAGAAGGGTATCCTGAGAGCCGCCTTTGCTCCTTATCCTAAAGAGATGGCTTACTACCCTTGGCGACACATGAGCCACGTAAAGAGCACCTGCGATTACATCGCAACCAGCACCGGTAAGCGCAATTATCCTTGGCGCATCTTCGCCATCACAGAGCACGATACCCAGATGCCAACCAACAATCTGGTGTACGCCCTGGCTGCTCCCAACAAGATTGGCGATACTTCCTGGATCAAACCGGGCAAGGTGGCTTGGGACTGGTGGAACGACTGGAATCTGAAAGGTGTGGATTTCAAGGCAGGCATCAACTTCGAAACTTACAAATATTACATAGATTTTGCTCATAATCACGGTTTGGAATACATCGTCCTTGATGAAGGATGGTACAACTCGAAAGAGGGAAGCATTCTGAAACCAATAGACGATATCCAGTTGCCTAAGCTCATAGAATATGGTAAGAGCAAGGGCGTGGATATCGTGCTATGGGCAGTCTTCAACGTGATGGACGAGAACCTGGAAACCATCTGCAAGACCTATGCCGATATGGGCATCAAGGGATTCAAGGTGGATTTCATGGACCGCGACGACCAGACCGCCATTGAAATGGTGGAACGCCTGGCTGCCTGCACCGCCAAGCATCATCTCATCCTCGACCTGCATGGCATCTACAAGCCACACGGCCTGAACCGCACCTATCCTAACATCCTCAACTACGAGAGTGTCTTCGGTATGGAAGAGTGCCGCTGGACGGAAGCCAAGAATGATATGCCGCTCTACGACGTCACCTTCCCATACATCCGAATGATGGCAGGACAGGTGGATTTCACACCGGGAGCGATGAGAAACGGAACCCGTGACAACTGGAAGCCAATCTACACCAAACCGATTTCGATGGGTACCCGATGCCACCAGGCTGCCTGCTACATCGTACAGGACAGTCCGTTTACGATGCTCGCCGACACTCCTACCAACTATGAGACGGATGAGCCATACACCCGATACATCGCTTCATTGCCTGTAGTCTTCGACAAGACCATCGTGCCACAAGGCGAAATCGGAAAGTATATCGTTACCGCCAGAAAAAAGGGCAACGACTGGTATGTTGGCGGTCAGAGCAACTGGGATGAGCGCACGCTCACCCTGAAGTTTGATTTCCTCGCAGATGGAGATTACGAAGCAATCGTATTGAAGGATGGCATCAATGCCAACCACGATGCCGAGGATTACAAGATAGAGAACTCCATTATCAATCAGAAATCGGAAATGAAGATTCATCTTGCTTCGGGCGGTGGATTCGTCATCAAGGTTATCAAGAAATAAACATTATATAAAAAAAAGCTTTATGGTTAATAAAAATATAATTGTAACACTGTTCGTAACAGCAGCCGTGGCAGCACCTCAGACGGGTTCTGCCCAAAAGGCTGCCTACAACACTCCGGGAGCAGGCAACCCTATCCTGCCTGGTTATTTTGCCGACCCAACCATCAAGAAGTTTGGCGACACCTATTATATATATGCTACCACAGACGGTAGCGGAGCCGGTTTCGGACCGGCACAGCTCTGGTGCAGCAAGGATTTCAAGAACTGGACCCTGATGCCGATGAACTGGCCGGACAGCCACTGGATCTGGGCACCGGACGTGATGAAGAACGAGACCGACGGCAAGTATTACTATCTCTACTGCCAGCCTTGCAAGCTCCATCTGGGTGTGGGCGATACCCCTCGCGGTCCTTGGAAGAATGTGCTGGGCGAGAGCGAAGCCGTGCTCGTACCGGATAGATTTGTGAAGAATGCCATCACCCTGGATGGTCAGACCTTCCGAGATGATGATGGTTCGGTCTATATGTATTGGGGCACATGGGGCATCTACAAAGGCTTCGGTTGCGGAGCAGGTAAGCTGAATCCTGACATGAAATCGTTCAGCGAAACCAAGCTCATCCCGAACACCGAGGTTACTCACTTCTTCGAGGCTCCTTTCGTCTTCAAGCGCAACGGCATCTACTACTTCCTCTACTCCTGCGAACATTGCGAGGATGCCAGCTATCGTGTGGATTACGCCACAGCCAAGAGTCCGCTCGGTCCTTATACCTATCACGGCACTATCCTCAAGACCAATGCCGACGGAACTGTTCACGGTCCGGGACACAACAGCGTGCTGCAGGAAGGCGACAACTACTACATCGTATATCATCGCCACGACAATCCGCATTCCAACCGTGGATTCCATCGTCAGGTGGCTATCGACAAACTCGAATTCAATGCAGACGGTACCATCAAGGAGGTCGTTCCAACCCACGAAGGTCTCGATCTGAAACCGGAGATGAAGGTGGCTAAGAACCTCGCCTTCGGTGCCAAAGTTACCGCATCCTCTTATTATGACAATGATTTCCGTCCGGAATATGCGGTTGATGACAACAACGGCACACTCTGGCGTCCTCGCACCACCGGACCGGCTTGGATTCAGATAGACCTGGGCAAGAAGCAGAGCATCAAGAGCATATGGACTCAGTTTGAATACGGAACACAGTTCTATCAGTATCTCATCGAGACATCGAATGATGGCAAGCACTGGCAGACCTTCTCCGACAAGCGACAGAACCGTCTGGCTGGTTCGCCAATGGTAGATTTCGGAAATGCCAAGGCACAGTACATCCGTCTCACCTATACCGGTGGACAGAAGAACGGTTTCGGTGGCGCCATCTGGAACATCAAGGTTTACGGTTCCGTAGAAGATTCTGCCCCACAGCAGTGGCTCGGTCTGACAGCAGCTGATTTCGATGGCACTAACTGGCATAACAACGAAGGAATGCTCGCCGGCAAGTTCTCACTTCTTCAGGGCACCGCCCTCAGAGAGCGTATGGCTGGCAAAGATGCCATCACCCTGCAACCGGGTGCCCAGCTGGCGATGACTCATCCGCAGCTCAACAAGGCACGCAAGCACACCCTCACCGCCCAGGCTTTCGACAACGGAAGCTGGCATCAGATAGATGAAAACGATCCTCGTCTGAATCTTTCTGAAGGAAAACTGGAAATTAGTTCAGGCGAAAAGCAATTTATCCTCACCAATCTCCGTTATTATAACTGGGAACAGGAGGCTGCTGAAAAGGCTTTCGATGCCCAGAGCAACATCGTGCGTGAGGCAGTAGCCGACAAGAACTGTCAGGGACTGGTGGTAGATATCAGCGCTGACTACTACAACGAGGGCGATACCATACCTTACATCAAGAACGGCAGTCCGCTGGATGTTCACCTCAAGGGCGAGTTTGAGACGCAGCACGATACTGCAGCCATCATCAAGACCATAGAGGGCAAGAAGGCATTCGCCTTTACCGGCAAGGAGAGTTACAGAAGCAACTTCATGCTCCCTGCCACCATCCGCGACAACGCTCCATACACCATCGAGGCATGGATTCTGAATCCGGAGATTGCCGAGAATGAATGCGTAGCCGATTTCACCTCTTCGCACGATGAACTGGAGAAGCTGATGCTGGTAAACGGCACCGAACCACGCTGCGGTGTGATGAATCACTATGGATGGTACGAGGATGCCGGCTACAAGGAGATGAAGACCCTGGAAGACAAGTGGCAGCACGTATATGTCTGCTTCGATGGCAGAATCGAAAGCATCTACATCAACGACAAGCTCATCAGCCAGAAGGATATTCAGCTTCTCGTCAAGCCATCGCAGTTTATGCTGCTGGGCAAGAACGCCGAAGAGGCATGGCCATTCTCCGGCTATCTGCACTCATTGAAACTCTGGGATGAATACATCCCTTACAAAAAACAAACAAAATAAACTAGCAATACATGAAAAAGATTTTGATGACATCAGCCTTGGCGGCATTGGCATTGATGCCTGCTTCGGCACAGAAGGTAAACAAGAGTTCGGGGGGCTACCCTATCACACCGGTGCCTTTCACCTCAGTGAAGGTTTGGAACAACTCGTTCTGGGGACAGCGTATCGAGACCTCTCGCAAGGTAACCATCCCACTGGCTTTCAGCAAGTGCGAGACAGAGGGCAGATACAAGAACTTTGAGCGCGCCGCTCACCCTAGCGACAGTTACGACGTGGGCAAGCTGATGCCTTACAGCTTCGATGATACCGACCCATACAAGACTATCGAGGGCGCTAGCTACGTGCTCCAGACCTATCCAGACCAGAAACTCAAGGCTTATATCGACAGTGTGCTCAACATCATCGGTAAGGCTCAGGAGCCTGATGGATATCTCTACACAGCCCGCACCCAAAACCCAAAGCATCCTCACTTCTGGGCTGGCGACACTCGATGGAGCATGGAGGAAGACTTGAGCCATGAGCTCTACAACCTCGGCCATATGGTGGAGGGTGCCGTGGCTCACTGGCAGGCTACAGGTAGCCGCAAGTTCCTCGATATCGCTATCCGCTATGCCGACTGCGTGGTTAAGGAGGTAGGTCCTAAGGCAGGTCAGGCTTGCGTGGTACCAGGACACCAGATAGCAGAGATGGCTCTCTGCAAACTCTATCTCGCCACTGGCAACAAGAAATACCTGGACGAGGCTAAGTTCTTCCTCGACTATCGTGGCAAGACCAAGATTCAGACAGAATACTCACAGAGCCACAAACCTGTATTGGAGCAGGATGAGGCTGTGGGACATGCCGTACGTGCCACCTATATGTATGCCGGCATGGCAGATGTAGCCGCCCTCACTGGCGATACCGCTTATATCCACGCCATCGACCGCATCTGGGACAACATCGTAAGCAAGAAACTCTATATCACTGGCGGTATCGGAGCCACTAACAATGGTGAGGCTTTCGGACCTAACTATTATCTGCCAAACATGAGTGCTTACTGCGAGACTTGTGCTGCCATCGGTAATGTTTATGTCAACTACCGTCTCTTCCTCCTCCATGGCGAGAGCAAGTATTACGATGTTTTGGAGCGTACTCTCTACAATGGTCTCATCAGTGGTGTGAGCATGGACGGCGGCGGCTTCTTCTACCCTAACCCATTGGAGAGCATGGGGCAGCATCAGCGTCAGGCTTGGTTCGGCTGTGCCTGCTGCCCTAGCAACATCTGCCGCTTCCTGCCATCCCTCCCGGGCTATGTATATGCCGTAAAGGATAAGAATGTATATGTCAACCTCTTCCTCAGCAACTCTTCTTCTCTGAAGGTAGCCGGCAAGAAGGTTTCCCTGAGCCAGGATACACAGTACCCTTGGAACGGAGATATCGCTATCAAGGTGGATGACAACAAGGCTGGTCAGTTTGGCATGAAGATCCGCATCCCTGGATGGGTGAAGGGTCAGCCTGTACCATCTGATCTCTACTACTACAGCGACGGCAAGCTACTGGGCTATACCATCACCGTAAACGGCAAGAAAGTAGAGGGTAAGGTGACCGAGGATGGCTATTATACCATCAACCGCAAGTGGAAGAAGGGCGATGTGGTTCGCATTCACTTCGATATGGAGGCGCGCACCGTACGTGCCAACAATAAGGTAGAGGCAGACCGTGGCTGTATCAGCATCGAGCGTGGTCCTATCGTATATTGCGCAGAGTGGCCAGACAACCAGGGCTTCGACATCATGAGCATCCTGGAGAACCGCGAACCTCAGTTCGCTGAGGGCAAGCTCTCTTACGATGGCTTCATTGACTCAAAATACAAAAATGTACTGACACTCTACAAGGGTCAGAACATGGAGACCTTGACCGAGAACGTGCAGACCCTCGCCTACGACAAGAGCGGCAAGCTGAGTACCAAGGACCAGACTCTGACCCTCATCCCATATTTCGCCTGGGCTCATCGTGGCAACGGCAACATGAAGGTATGGTTACCACAGGATGTCAAAGCAGCAAAGCCATCAGCTCCTGCAACTCTCGCCGCACAGGCTAAGGTAGAATTCTCTTCTCCTGTGCCAGCAAAGAGCAGCATTACCGACGGACTGGTTCCTGCCGATGAGAATGACCGCTCTATCCCATACATCCACTGGTGGCCTAAGAAGAACACTACAGAGTGGATTACCTACACCTTCCCTGAGAGCAAGGAGATCAAGACCAGCACCGTATATTGGTACGACGACCAGCCATGGGGCGGTTGCAAGGTGCCAGACAGCTGGAAACTCTACTATCAGGACGAGGCAGGCAACTGGAAGGAAGTTCCAGGAGCCGATGCTTATCCATGCAAGCGTGGTGTAGCCTGCATCGTGAATTTCGACCCAGTGAAGACCAAGGCTGTGAAGCTCGAACTGAAACAGCCGGAAACCCATTCCTGCGGTCTCTTCGAATGGAGTGTGAAGTAAGAAGAAAAAGCAAAGAAGCAAGGAGCAAGGGGGCAGCAAGCAGCAAGCTTGCCTCCGTTCCAAGCGATTCCATCGCTTGGTCCCCCCTAGAACAGGAAAGCTTCCCCAAAACCATGCCGAGCCATCTTTTTCAAGATGCGCCCGGCATTTTTTCTTTCATCCGATAGCGATTTCAAAAAATATCCGCATCTTGACGCCTGACTTCCCAGCCCTCAAGAAAGGCACATAGACGGTGCTTGACTTCTGGATAACTTATACATCATATCATTCAATATTTTCGTTTTGAATTTCTCTAAAGTGACCCACAGAATCTGTTGCTAGAAAAATACGGCATGGAGTGGCATCTCCCTCCGTAGCATTTATCACTTCATAATGGCAATTAGGTGCATAAACATAATGTAGCAAATGTTGAGGTACAAGACTATCATTTTTCGTGTAAAACAGTTCTCCATATTTAATTTTATGAAGATTTAATGTGCTTTTATGTCGACCTTTACGATAAATCAAATAAGACATGTTTTGTGTGTCATTATCAACATAAACCCATCGTAAATCATAGCCATCAGCAGACACCAAACATTGGGTAGGCTCATCAAAATACATCTGATTATTTTGGCAACTCTCCCAAAGACATGCTCCTATCAATATTGATATATAACTATTTCTTTTCATTTTCTCTATACTCATATAGCCATTGTTTTAAAGTTTCTATTATAAGTGTTTCAGACTGTTCGTTTTGAAATAATTTTTCCAAAGCATTTTTCCCATAGTTTTTGTTCACGTATTTCCAAAAGCTTTTAAAACTATTAAACTTATTAATCGCTTCTTTTTCTCTAGGTGTATTATCATGTCCATATCTTAGATAATCTAAGCCAAAACTTAGAATATATCTTCCTTTTCCATTGCTGTTCTTGATATGGTCTAAAGTTAAAAAATAACAAATTACGCAATTTGTAGTCATTTAAAGATACTAAGCTTTGAGATTGCTCATCAAAATACATTTTATTATCTCTACAGCTCGCAAGGATAAAAATGCTAATTAGTAAAAATGTAAGAATGTTATTTGTTTTCATATTCCCTATACTCGTTTAACCATTTCATTAAAGTTTTCTTTATAACAGCCTCAGATGACTCATGCTTAAAAAGGTTTTCTAAAGCATTTTTTCCATATACATTGTTTATATATGTATCCAAAATTTTTCAAAATCACCGAAAATGCCACCAAAGGGATAATAGTGGATGGCTTGTTCCAACGCTCCACTCTCATTTGCCACAACTCGAACATTGCCTAAGTGGTCGAGGCTATAATAATGGAACTGCTGTGTATTTCCGCTAAATGTACAATAGCCACCATCGAACAGAAGTTTGTCCAAACTTCCGTTCTTTAAGATATAAGAGCCTATGTAATCCGTCGTACTTGAAACAGAAGCTATCTTCTTTCCAATGCCATTGCAATAATCCGCACTTATGGCACGAGAAATACCTGAGGCATCAAGGTAGGTTGATGTCTTGATATAGTTGGCGGTTTGAGCCAATGAGAGCTTGGAAACAAGAAGCAAAGATGATCCAAGCAGTATTTTAATATAATATCTTCCCATAAGCACTAAGGTTTTTGGCTTTAAATAAAAGATAAACATCTTACTGCACCACAAATTTAAAGAAAAATCGATAACCTTGTTACTCTCTTGTTGCTTTTTTACACTTTTTTAGCAGAAAACGTGCTTAATCGGTATTGTTGGTGCTCCAGATCTTGCCATACCTCGAAAATTGAAGGCAGGAATAAGCATGTAGAATGCATATGGTTTTCTTGTGCAGACGAGGGTTCGATTCCCTCCAGCTCCACCCTAAGAAACAATGCCGGGCCATCTTTTTCAAGATGCACCCGGCATTTTTTCTTTCATCCGATAGCAAATTCAAAAAAATATCCGTATCTTTGCAGCAGTTTTTAAAAATACAAAGAAAAATGAAAAAAGCAATATTCTCTTTGCTCCTCATGGCAGCATCTGTCATCGGAGCCAGCGCTCAGGGCAGCGCAACAACAGCCCAGAACCCACAGGATGTGGATGTACTCTATGCCAAGAATCTCCTGGCTGTAGGAACAGAGGCCCCAGCCTTCCCTGCTCTCAAGAAGGGAACATGGACGGTATTGGATTTCTGGGCTACCTGGTGTCCTGATTGCCGCAGAGAGATTCCTACCGTCAAGGAGATGTTCCAAAAGTACGGCACCCGTGCCAAGTTCATCGGTGTATCCATGGATACCGACAAGCAGAAGCTCGACAACTACACCCAGGCAAACGGCGTGGAATGGGAGCAGTACAGCGAGTTCAAGAAGTGGAAGGAAACTCAGATTTCCAAGGATTACAAGATTTCCTGGCTTCCTACCATGTATCTCATCAACCCGGAGGGCAAGGTAGTTTATACCACCGTACTCGCTGAGCGTATGGCAAAGAAACTGGCAGAAATCTTCCCAGAGAAGTAAGAAAGAAAAATGGCAACCGAATTATTTCCGGTTGCCATTTTTCTTGAGATAGCATAGCAAAACGCTATTTCTTCCTCAAACTTTCGCGGTATTTCAATGGCGACATGTGGAGATGCTCTCTCACATACTTGCCAAAGAAAGATGTGTTGGAGAAACCAAGAATGCCTGAAATCTCCTTGATGGTCTTCGAGGTGGAACGGAGGAGATAAGTGATGTCGGCAAGCGTATATTCCGTAATCCACTCTATCGCCGTCTTGCCCGAATGGCGCTTGCAGATGATGGAGAGATACTTCGGAGTGATGCAGAGCTTGCGGGCGAAATTCTCCACCGGCTGATGCTTCACCTCCGCCTGCTGCAACAACTCCAGGAACTGATCGAAAAGTTCGCTAGAACTGGAATTCAGCTCCTCCTTCGGCATATCCTCCAGCAGCATGTTGCTCACCGCCAGGAGCGCACTCTTCAAGAGCGTCTCCACAATCTCTCGGCGATAAGGCTTCCACGAAGTGCGCTCGCAGAACGATGGATCCAGGCATAGACGCACCAGATCGGTGAACTTGGCATAGAATACCATATCCACCTCGTTCATCTTCAACACAGACACCTTGCTCACATACATCGCCCGATTCCATACCGAAATATGAGAACGAAGGATATTCAGCATACCGTGATTGCTCACACACATCGCCGTGCACGCAAAATCGCCCGACACTTCCACGATGTCGAGTGTAGAGTTGGGAGGACAGATAAAGATATCGCCCTTCTCTACCAAGAGGGTATTGCCATTATACATCAGCTTCAGACTGCCGCGCAAGCAAGATGCAATCATGTTCATCTGCAATCTTACGGGGTCGGGGTTCTGCAACACCTTGACATTGTCTATAATCAGGATGTCTTCGTCGAGATAACTGGCAGTAATCTCTGCGCTCTGAGCAAATTCGCCTTCCTCTACGCGCTGTTTAAAATCCTTCTGTTCCTGTTTTGCCATAATCCTTATTTAATATATCCACTCCGGAAACCGATGGTTTCTAAAATGCCTCACGATACTTGTTCTCGTCCTTGTCTTCGAGCATAGAGAGATAGCTCTGATAGCGGCTGGCAGCAATATAATGCTCCTCCACAGCCTTGATGACGGCACAGCCCGGTTCGTGGGTGTGGGTACAGTCGGAGAACTTACAGTTCTGCGAAAACTTGAAAATTTCCTTGAAATAGCTGGTGAGTTCCTCCTTCTCGATATCAAAGGTACCGAAGCCCTTGATGCCCGGAGTATCAATGAGATAGCCCCCTTCCGGCAGTTCCAGCATCTCGCTAAAGGTGGTGGTATGCATACCGCTGTTATGCGCCTCGCTGATTTCGGCGGTGCGCTGTCCGGCATCCGGAATGAGCTGGTTGATGAGGGTTGACTTGCCTACGCCACTGTTGCCGCTGAGCAGCGACTTCTTGTCTCGGATGAGCGGACGCAACTCATCTACGCCCTCACCGGTAGCAGCCGAAATCTCTACACACTGGTAACCAATGGTCTCATAGAGGGTGCGCATCATTTTCTCGTAGCGCAGCTCTTCTTCGGTTAGAAGGTCGCACTTGTTGAACACGATGATGACGGGCACTCTGTATGCCTCGGCTCCAGCCAGGAATCGGTCGATGAAGGTGGTGGAAGTCTCAGGGTAATTCACGGTAACCACAAGCAGTGCCTGATCGAGATTAGCCGCAAGGATGTGACTCTGCTTGCTGAGGTTGGGTGATTTACGGATAATATAGTTCTGGCGGTCTTCGATGGAAGAGATGAACGCCGTGCCCTCCTGGTTGGTGATGAGCTGCACATAGTCGCCCACAGCCACAGGATTGGTGCTGCGGATGCCCTTCAATCGGAAATTGCCCTTGATTTTGCTTTCAATCAGCTGGCCATCGTCAGTCTTGACGGTGTACCAGCTGCCTGTATTCTTAATAACGAGTCCTCTCATTATCACATATTAATAATGTAAGTCTGATAAACATGACGTCATTCTAGACAGTCATGATTTCCTTTTCCTTCTCGTCCATCAAACCTTCGAGCTGCTTGATGTACTTGTCGTGAAGCTTCTGCAAATCATTCTCTGCATCCTTCTCCAAGTCCTCTGAAAGACCATCCTTGATAGCCTTCTTCAGCTTCTCCTTGATTTCCTGACGCACGTTGCGAACCTCAATCTTGGCACGCTCCGCAATCTTGTTGCACTGCTTAACCAGCTCCTTACGGCGCTCACCAGTAGGCTGAGGGATACCGAGGCGTACGATTTCACCGTTGTTCTCTGGTGTAATACCCACGCCACTGTCCATGATAGCCTTCTCGATATCCTTGATAGCCTTCTTGTCCCAAGGGCGGATGGCGATGGTGCGGGCATCTGGAGTGGTTACGGTAGCCACCTGGTTCAATGGAACCATGCTGCCATAGCTGTTAACACGCACGCCGTCGAGGATAGCCACGTTGGCGCGACCAGCACGAATATGAGAGAGCTCTTCTGCGAGATACATTGCAGCCATCTCCATACGCTCTGCTGCAGAATTCAAAGTTTCTTTTACGTCGATCATAGTCTGTATATATTTTTTTGTTTATTATTTTATTAATTCCAATCGTTTCAGTTCTTCGCCCACATAGTTGGTGAGTTCCACAAACTGCTGGATGCTGAGCTGCTCAGGGCGTTTGGTCATAATGTCGGTGGTGTAGAAATCCTCACGTGGGGTTACACCCGGGAACATCTGCTTGAGGCTTACTCGGAGCATCTTGCGGCGCTGGTTGAACACGGTCTTCACCAGTCGCTTGAAGAGTTTCTCATCACATCCCAGATCGGTCACCTCGTTACGGGTCATGCGGATGACGGCACTCTTCACCTTTGGCGGTGGATTGAACACGCCCTCATCTACGGTGAAGAGATACTCCACATCATACCATGCCTGGATGAGTACGCTGAGGATACCATACGCCTTGTTGCCCGGCTCGGAAGCCATGCGCAAAGCCACCTCTCGCTGGATCATACCCGTGCAGCAAGGAATGAGATCCTTGTAATCGAGCATCTTGAAGAAGATCTGCGAAGAGATATCGTATGGATAGTTGCCCGTGAGCACGAACTGCTTTCCATCGAATATCTGGTTGAGATCCATCCTCAGGAAATCCTCTCCGATAATGTTATCCTTCAGTGTCGGGAAATTCTCGTGGAGATATGCTACCGACTCAGAATCGATTTCCACCGCCTTTACCGGGCGAGGCTTCTCTACGAGATATTGGGTAAGAACGCCCATACCCGGTCCAATTTCAAGAACAGGTATATCAGGGCAGGCATCCACCGTGTCGGCGATGCGCTTGGCTATGTTGAGGTCAGTAAGGAAGTGCTGACCTAGATTTTTCTTTGGCTTTACAGCTTTCATACGTTCTATACGATATTGATATATTTATTTTGCAAAAATACGATTATTTTTCGAGAAATCACCCCTTGAATGCTTTTTTTTTCATCTTTTATATAAAAAAGAGGAAATAAAAAGGAGTCTAACCGTTTATTTATGCTAAAAATATGCGAAAGTAGTGCCATATAAGCGATAAAAGTGTTACCTTTGCAGCTATGATGGAAAAGAAAAAGATAGCAAACAATATTTGGCAGGTGGCACTCTCCTTGTTTCTGGGCGGTGCCATCCTCTATTGGATGTATCGCGGATTCGATTTCAAGAAGGTGGAGGAGGTACTGCTCCACAAGATGAGCTGGACCTGGATGCTGCTGTCGTTCCCCTTCGGTATCTCGGCACAGCTCTTCAGAGGATGGAGATGGAAGCAGGCGCTGGAGCCCATCGGCGAAAAGTCGCGCAGCAGCGTAAGCATCAACTCCATATTCCTCTCGTATGCCCTGAGCCTCGTCATCCCCCGCTCGGGTGAATTTGCAAGATGTGCCGTACTGAAGAGATGGGACGGCGTTTCGTTTCCGAAAGCACTGGGTACCGTGGTGACCGAAAGAGCCATCGACTCGCTGCTCGTACTACTTATCACAGGACTGGTGTTCCTGATGCAGATTCCCGTCTTCCTGAACTTCTTCGACAAGACGGGCACGAGCATGGACAGCATCCTGGGCAACTTCACAGCCACAGGATACCTGGTTACCGCCATCTGCGGCATCGCCGTACTCTTCCTGGCTCACATACTGCTCAAGAAATTGGCTATATATAATAAGGTGAAAGCTACGCTGAGCGGACTCTGGCAGGGAGTAATCTCGCTGAAGGGCGTGAGAAACGTACCGCTCTACATCGCCTTCACCCTGGGCATCTGGCTGAGCTACTTCCTGCACTATTATCTCACCTTCCAGTGCTTTGAATCTACGAGCCATCTCAATCTGATGTGCGGACTGGTGACCTTCATCGTAGGAAGCATAGCTGTAATCGTACCTACGCCCAACGGAGCGGGCCCATGGCATTTCGCCGTGAAGACGATGCTCATCCTCTATGGCATCCAGCAGAACGACGCCCTCTACTTCGTGCTCATCGTTCACTCCGTGCAGACCCTGCTCGTCATCCTGCTGGGCATCTACGGATGGATTGCACTAGCGTTTACGAAGAAGCATAACATTCAAAAACAAATAGAACATTAACATTTAAAATAAAGATATTATGGCTGACATTAAGAATCTTAGTCCAGTGGAAATCTGGCGTAATTTCGACAAGTTGACACAAGTTCCACGTCCATCAGGACATTTGGAGAAAATTCAGGCTTATTTGCTCGACTGGGCAAAGGAAGCTGGCGTAGAGGCTTTCCAGGATGCTGCCGGAAACATCGTGATGCGCAAACCTGCTACTCCAGGCATGGAGAACAGAAAGGGTGTTATCATGCAGGCACACATGGATATGGTGCCTCAGAAGGCTCCTGAAAGCAACCACGACTTCGAGAACGATCCAATCGAGACCATCATTGACGGAGACTGGGTACGTGCCAATAAGACTACTCTGGGTAGCGACGACGGTCTGGGTGTAGCTACCATCATGGCTGTGATGGAGGCTAAGGACCTGCAGCACGGACCAGTAGAGGGTCTGATCACTGCTGATGAGGAGACAGGCATGTTTGGTGCCAACGCTCTTCCTGAGGGCGAGTTGAACGGTGACATTCTCCTGAACCTCGATACAGAGGTATGGGGTGAGTTCGTAATCGGCAGCGCCGGCGGAATCGACATTACAGCAACACTCGACTATAAGGAGGTTGAGACAGACAAGGAAGATGCAGCCGTGAAGGTTACCTTGAAGGGACTGAAGGGCGGTCACTCCGGCATCGAGATCAACGAAGGCAGAGCCAACGCCAACAAGTGCATGGTTCGCTTCGTACGCGAGGCTATCTCTGAGCTCGATGCACGTCTGGCTTCATGGCAGGGCGGCAACATGCGCAATGCCATCCCATTCCAGGCACAGGTAGTCCTCACCCTGCCAAAGGAGAACGTAGAGGCACTGAACGACATGGTAGCCGACTGGAAGGACGAGATCTGCGATGAGTTCAACGGCATCGAAAACATCGAGAACATTGAATTCTTCACCGAGAACGTAGAGACTCCAGCTACAGAGGTTCCTGCAGAGATTCAGGACAACCTGGTAGATGCCATCTATGCCTGCCACGACGGCGTATTGCGTATGGCTCCATCTATGCCAGGCATCGTAGAGACATCTTCTAACCTCGCCATCATCGAGATTGGCGGTGGCAAGGCTGCCATCAAAATCCTGGCTCGTTCCAGCCACGAGTACTACAAGATGTATCTCGCTACCATGATGGAGAGCTGCTTCAACATGGCTGGCATGAAGGTAGAGTTCAGCGGCGCTTACGGCGGCTGGAATCCTAACCCTAAGAGCGACATTCTGGAGCATGTACTGAAGGTTTACAAGGAGCAGAACGGCAAGGATGGCGTAGTACAGGCTGTTCACGCAGGTTTGGAGTGCTCTATCATCCTGGGCAAGTATCCTCACCTCGATGTAGTTTCATTTGGCCCTACATTGCTCAGCCCTCACACAGCCAATGAGCGTTGCCAGATTAGCTGCGTAGCTCCTTTCTGGAACCTGATGAAGCAGCTCCTGGCTGAGATTCCTGCTAAATAAGAAATAAGAAATTACAAAATGATGAAAAAAGAAAGCCGAGAAAGAAAATTCTCGGCTTTTTTGTTCCTTTTTTCAATTAAAATCATTACCTTTGCAGGCGATTTGGCAAGAACTGTAAAATCTGATCAGAACAGAATGCAGAAAAGCTTGCAGATGTTTCATTAAATAACAACCAAAATGGACGATTATCACGCGGAGAACAATAACGAATTGTAAGGCGTGGAGATTCAGCAACCGTAAGCCCACAAGAAGGGCGCAACCCAATGCTCATCTCCATACCCAAACCTTTTATTATTTGGAGATTAGCAAACAATGAAGACTTTCTGGAATATCGATAAGAATCTGACTGCACTCAATGAGTGGCAGCCAAACTGTTGGGTACAGGTAACATGTCCAACCGATGAAGACCAGCGACTGCTGGAAGAAGAATTCAAGATCCCTGATTATTTCCTTTCGGATATCAGCGATACCGATGAGCGTGCCCGCTACGAATACGACGACGGTTGGATGCTCATCATCCTCCGTATCCCTTACGTCAAGGAAATACGCAGCCGCACCCCATATACCACAGTGCCGCTAGGCATCATCCACAAGCGCGACGTAACCATTACCGTATGCTTCTACGAAACCAATATGATGATAGACTTCGTAAGCTATCAGCAGAAACGCGGCGAAGGATTCACCGACTATGTGGATATGATATTCCGACTCTTCCTCTCTTCTGCCGTATGGTATCTGAAACGACTCAAACAGATCAATTCACTTATCGAGAAGGCAAAGAGAAATCTTGACCACGGCGTGAACAACGAGAGCCTGATAGGCCTGAGCCGCCTGCAGGACTCCCTCACCTACTTCACCACCTCTATCCGCGGCAACGAAACCCTGCTCTCTAAACTGAAGTTCAAGCTGCAGGTGGATGAGCTGGATGCTGACCTGATCGAGGACGTAAACATCGAGATGACGCAGGCTAGGGAAACCACCAGTATCTACTCCGACATTCTGGAATCTACGATGGATACCTACTCGAGCATCATCAACAACAATATGAACACTACGATGCGTACCCTCACCAGTATCAGTATCGTCATGATGTTGCCAACGCTGATTTCATCCTTGTTCGGTATGAACCTGATCAACGGCATGGAAGAGAGTCCTTACGGATTCGCCTTCGCCCTGATACTCTCGTTCATCGTCTCAGGCTTAAGCTGGGGCTTCCTGAGATACAAGCGACTGTTATAAATATTGGAACAATTATAGCTGGAAAATGCAGCCCAAAGGGCTTCTATTGTTATAAAAGTATAAAAAATCGAATATCTTGACTAGATATTCGATTTTTTTGTTTAAGTTTGCAGAATTAATATAATAAATATTTTTGTGGGTCGAATCGTCTGAGACGACTACCGGCCAAAGAAACTCGAATCATAAACTAAACAAAGTGACATGATGGACTCTCAAGAAAACGCTCTGTTGCAGCAGAGCACCCTGGATCCTGCCAAGAAGGCATACGCCACCAAGCAGGAAGTACTCGAAAGAGTAAAAGAAATTGCTCATAGTGCAGAAGTTCCTAACAAAGAGGAGCTTGATATGCTGAAGACAATTTTCTACAAGATTCATCTCGCAGAAAGAGATGCGCAGACAAAAGAGTATCTCGCAGCAGGTGGTGATCCTGAAAAGTATGTTCTCTTACCAGATGACACAGAAGAAGCCTTCAAGGCCGAAATGCAGATTATCAAGGAAAAGAGAGCCAAGATCTTCCTTCAGCAGGAAGAGGAAAAGCAGGAAAACCTTGCGAAGAAACTTGAGATTATCGAAAAGATCAAAGCAATGACCACTTCGCCAGAAGAGGCCAACAAATCATATCAGGAATTCAAGACCCTGCAGCAGGAATGGAAGGAAATCAAGACTATCCCTGCTGACAAGGCAAATGAGGTATGGAAGAACTACCAGCTCTACGTGGAGCAGTTCTACGACCTCCTGAAACTCAACAACGAGGCTCGCGAATACGACTTCAAGAAGAATCTTGAGGCAAAGACTAAGCTCTGCGAGGCTGCCGAGAAGCTCGCAGAAGAGCCAGATGTAATCTCAGCCTTCCACCAGTTGCAAGACCTGCACCAGGAATACCGCGAAATCGGTCCTGTAGCAAAAGAGCTGCGCGAGGAAATTTGGACCCGCTTCAAGAACGCAAGCACCGTAATCAACAAGAAGCACCAGCAGCACTTCGAGGATCTGCGTGCCAAGGAGGAGGAGAATCTTGCCAACAAGACAGCCCTCTGCGAAAAGATTGAGGCTATCAATCTGAAGGAGAAGAAGCAGGCTTCCGATTGGGAGGATGCTACCAAGGCTATCATCGAGATTCAGGGTGAATGGAAGAAGATAGGCTTTGCTCCTCAGAAGATGAACGTGAAGATCTTCGAGCGCTTCCGCATCGCCAACGACGAATTCTTCAGCAAAAAGGCAGAATTCTTCAAGAATATCAAGAGCCAGTATGCAGAGAATCTCGAGAAGAAACAGAAGCTCGTGGAGAAGGCTAAGCAGTTGGCAGACAGCACCGAGTGGAAGAAGACCGGTGACAAACTGATCCAGATGCAGAGAGAATGGAAAAACATCGGCTACGTGCCTCGCAAGCAGGGCGACCAGCTCTGGAAGGAATTCCTCGGCGCATGCAATAAGTTCTTCGATGCACGCAACAAGCTGAACGCCGGTGCACGCAGCGAGGAGCATGCCAACCTGGACAAGAAGCGTGAGATCATCGCTAAGCTCAACGAGTTGGTTGAGAACGCCGGCGAGCACTTGCAGAAGAATATGCAGGACCTCATCGCAGAGTACAACGCTGTAGGTCACGTACCATTCAAGGAGAAGGACAAGGTTTACCAGGAGTATCACGAAGTGATGGACAAGCTCTACAAAACCTTACGTTCCAACAATGCCAAGCGCCATATCCACAACTTCAAGAACAACCTCAAGAATGTTGCCGAGAAAGGTGTCAACGCATTGGACAACGAGCGTGGCAGACTGTTGCGACGCTACGACCAGCTGCGCGCTGAGATTACTACCTACGAGAACAACCTCGGCTTCCTCAATGCTGCCAGCAAGAAGGGTAATAGCCTGGTAGAGGAAATGAACCGCAAGGTAGAAAAGCTCAAAGAAGACTTGAAGCTCGTAAAAGAGAAAATCAAGGCTATTGATGCAGAGAACAAATAAAAGATTTTATCGAAATCAAATAAGAGGGTGTGTCATAATTCCACGACACACCCTCTTTTCTTTTGAAGAACATAGTAGAAAGCGAAGTTCTCCCCAATCCCCAAAAGGTAAATATACGAAAAAAGCATCTTTCGAAATGAAAGATGCTCTCTAGTTGGGATACCCGGACTCGAACCAGGAATGACAGGACCAGAATCTGTAGTGTTACCATTACACCATATCCCAATTTTACTTTTAAGAAGAATGCCTGAATGATGAAGTTGGGATACCCGGACTCGAACCAGGAATGACAGGACCAGAATCTGTAGTGTTACCATTACACCATATCCCAATATCATTGCAATCTCAAGCATATTGTTTCTCAATTGCGGGTGCAAAGGTACAACATTTTTTTGAATCACCAAAATTTTTCAGCACTTTTTTCTAAAAAATCTCAATTTTTTCTGTTTTCTATGGCTTTTTCGGGTATTTAGCGTATCTTTGTACCATAATTACATATAATAAGGTAGTAAATAAAGAAAATAAAAAAATAAAGAAAGATTAAATGAACACAGTTAAACAACTCGTAGAGACTATTAAGGAAGGAATACAGGAGAAAAAAGGTCAAGACATCGTTATCGCCGACCTCAGTGAAATGGATGGCACCATAGCCAAATATTTCATCATCTGTCAGGGTGGATCACCTACACAGGTAGAAGCCATCGCAGAATCAGTGGGCGATATGTGCCGCAAGAACCTTGGCGAAAAGCCGGTGAATGTGGCAGGTCTGGGCAACGACCAGTGGGTGGCTATGGACTTTGTGGATGTTCTCGTTCACATCTTCCTGCCAGAGGTACGCGCCTATTACGACCTGGAGCATCTCTGGGCAGACGCCAAGCTTACCCATATTCCGAATCTCGACTAATTCCCAAGAATGCCGAACATGGCAGCAGACTCTACAAATGCTTCAAGAACGGCATTAAGAAAGATGATGCACTAAAACAGCGCATCAAGAGAGAAAAAAAGAGCATACATCAAATAGAAATAAACAATAACAATGGAACAAAGCAACAACTTCAATAATCCTGGCGGAGGAAAAGGTCCGAAGATGCCTAGGTTTAACATGAATTGGCTCTACACCATTATCCTCATCGCCCTCATCGCTTTGTTTTTCAGTGGCGGTGGTGATGCCTTGGGCGGAAGCGCAGCCAAGGAAGCCACCTATACAGAATTCAAGCAATATGTAGATAAGGGATACGTGCTGAGCGTAGTAGCCAACAAGACGGAAAGTACTCTCAAGATATATATCAACCCGAAATATACGAGAGATGTCTATAAAATGAGCGCCCAGAGCGTAGGACCGAATCCTTACGTCAAGGTACAGTTCGGTTCGATCGACGAGGTAGATCGCTACGCCAACGAAATGGTGAAGGAGAAGAAAATCCGTTCCTTCAGTTACGATAACCAGAAGAGCAATGATTTCTGGAATCTCGTAATGAGCGTTGCCCCTCTCCTCCTCTTCTTCCTCTTCATCTACTGGATGTCGGGCAGAATGGGAAGCGGTATGAGTAACATGGGCGGCGGCATCTTCAATGTAGGTAAGAGCAAGGCAAAGATGTACGAGAAGGGAAATTCCCTGGGAATCACCTTCAAGGATGTTGCCGGACAGGAAGGTGCCAAGCAGGAAGTAGAGGAAATCGTGGAATTCCTCAAGAATCCGCAGAAATATACCGATCTGGGTGGTAAGATTCCTAAGGGCGCATTGCTCGTTGGTCCTCCAGGAACCGGTAAGACTCTCCTGGCAAAGGCTGTAGCTGGCGAAGCTGGCGTACCATTCTTCTCCATGAGCGGTTCAGACTTTGTAGAGATGTTCGTCGGCGTGGGTGCATCGCGCGTACGCGACCTCTTCCGCCAGGCAAAGGAGAAGGCTCCTTGCATCATCTTCATCGATGAGATCGATGCTGTGGGCCGTGCCCGCAGCAAGAACCCGGCAATGGGCGGAAACGACGAGCGAGAGAACACGCTCAACGCCCTGCTTACAGAGATGGACGGTTTCGGTACCAATAGTGGTGTCATCATTCTGGCAGCTACCAACCGTGTAGATATGCTCGACAGCGCCCTGCTCCGTGCCGGCCGTTTTGACCGAGAAATCCACGTAGATCTCCCAGGCTTGAACGAGCGTAAGGCAATCTTCCTGGTTCACCTCAAGCCTATCAAGATAGATGAAACTGTGGACGTGGACCTCCTGGCTCGCCAGACCCCTGGCTTCTCGGGTGCTGATATTGCAAATGTATGTAACGAGGCTGCCCTCATCGCTGCCCGCCACGACAAGAAGGCGGTATGCAAGCAGGATTTCCTTGATGCCGTAGATAGAATCGTAGGCGGACTGGAGAAGAAGACCAAGGTGATGACTGCCGATGAGAAACGAAGCATCGCACTCCATGAGGCAGGCCATGCAACCATCTCCTGGTTCTGTCAGTATGCCAATCCGCTCATCAAGGTTACGATCGTGCCTCGTGGTCAGGCACTCGGAGCAGCCTGGTATCTCCCTGAGGAGCGACAGATTACCACCAAGGAGCAGATGCTCGATGAGATGTGCTCGCTGATGGGTGGACGTGCAGCCGAGGAACTCTTCACCGGTCATATTTCTTCCGGTGCAATGAACGATCTGGAACGCGCGACCAAGAGTGCGTACGGAATGGTGGCTTATCTGGGTATGAGCAAGACTTTGCCAAATATCTGCTATTACAACCAGAACGAGTATTCATTCCAGCGTCCATACTCAGAGACTACAGCCCGCGAGATAGACAAGGAGGTTCTGCAGATGGTGAACGAGCAATACACCCGTGCCAAGAACATCCTGATGGAGCACAAGGAGGGTCACAACGCCCTTGCCGAGCTGCTGATTCAAAAAGAGGTGATTATGGCCGAAGACGTGGAGCACATCTTCGGCAAGCGTCCTTGGCTGAGCCGTTCTCAGGAAATCATGGAGGACGAACAGCCTAAGATTGATGATGCCGTAAAGGATATGCCTGAGGTTCAGGCAGCCATCAAGGAGCACGAAGAGGCAAAGAAAGCTTCGAAGGAGGAGGCTGAAGAGAATACTTCTGAGAAGACTTCTGAAAACGAGAAAAATAACGAATAAAAAGCAAGACCATGACTGAGAAACAAAAAAATCTAGTAATTAGATCCATCACAGGCGTACTCTTCGTTGTGTGTATGGTATCTTGCTTCCTGAATCCTAGGGCGATGGTATTCCTGTTCGCCCTGATTACAGGCCTAAGCATCTGGGAGTACTGCGGACTGGTGAACCAAAAGGAAGACGTAACCGTCAACCGATTCATCACCACCGTGGCAGGAGTATATTTCTTCCTTGCCGTAGCTGGATTCCGCACAGGTATCGTGGGCAACTTCGTGGTATTCGTACCATACTTGCTCACCATCATCTACCTCTTCATAGGAGGGCTCTATACAGCCAACAAGAACGCCATCAACGACTGGGCTTACACCATGCTTTCGCAAATGTACATTGCCCTTCCATTCTCGATGATCAACGTGTTGGCATTTGAGACTTCGGCATTCGACGGTCAGATTCATTATGATATGCTCTTGCCTCTGAGCGTATTCATCTTCCTCTGGACCAATGATACGGGTGCTTATTGCAGCGGTTCGCTTTTCGGCAAGCATAAGCTGTTTCCTCGCATCAGTCCAGCGAAGAGTTGGGAAGGTAGCATAGGTGGTGGCATCTTCGTGATTATCGCAGCCATCATCATCGGTTACATTGCCAACGATGGCGAGGCTCACCGCCTCAGCATTCTCGGATGGGTAGGTTTAGGAGTAGTTGTAGCAGTTTTCGGAACCTGGGGCGATTTGGTAGAGAGTCTCTTCAAGCGCACCCTGGGAGTAAAGGATAGTGGTAATATCCTGCCGGGCCATGGCGGAATGCTCGACCGCTTCGATTCATCACTCATGGCAATTCCAGCTGCCGTGATTTATCTCTACACCCTCCAGCTTTTCGGATAGACCTTCATTCAGAAAAAGTACAATAAGAAAAAAATCCAAGCCAGATTCATTCTAGCTTGGATTTTTTACGTTTATAATGGTTACAACTCATGGAGCAGCTATTTCAATTTCTCCTGCTGCGACTCATTGAGCTGCCCTTCTGGCTCTTTCGGCTTCTTCATCAGCCAGTCTTCTAGCCTCTTCCGCCTTTCTTCTTGCCTTTTCGGCTTCCTCTTCCGCTCTTTTTCTTGCAGCCTCAGCCTGTTGTTCCGCTTTCTTTTTTGCAGCTTCAGCTTCGGCCAGGGCTTTCAATCGGGCACGCTCGGCAGCTTCGGCAGCAGCCTTGGCTTCAGCTTCGGCTCTCTCCTTGGCAAGTCTAACCAGCATTTCACGACGCTTGACCAAAAGATCTAACATAATGGCAGCAGCCTCATCAGGAGCAACCTGGTTACCCAGACGTTCTCTCACCTCACGATATTCAGAAAGCATACGCTCCCTGCCCTCCTTGCCTGGCAAAATCCGATAAAGCTGGTCGGCGATGGCATCCACTTGAAAACGGTCGGCAAACATCTCCTGCACCACTTCCTTGTCGGCAATCAGATTCACCAGCGAAATATACTTGCACGACATCACATGCTTAAACGCAAGGCGAACCAGATGCGGCAATGGAGTCTCATAGCAAACCACCTGCGGAACCTCGAACAGCGCCGTCTCCAAAGTAGCCGTACCACTCGTTACCAAAGCCGCCGTACTGTGACTCAGGAGCGGATAGGTCTTATTGCGCACCATCTTGACAGGCGTACCCTTCAGGAACTTCTCATAATAAGAATCCTCGATGGAAGGAGCTCCTGCAAGCACCATTTGGTAATCCTCAAACCGCTCTGCCACCTCAATCATGGCAGGCAGATTATCCTTAATCTCCTGCAAACGGCTTCCGGCAAGCAAAGCAATAATCGGGCGATGCCTGTCCAGATTATTCTCTTCACAAAACTCCACGAAATTCTGATGATATTCCGACCGAAACTCATTCACCTCTTCTGCCGTAGGATTACCTACATAATGGATAGGATAACGGTGCTTTTTCTCGAAGAAAGGCACCTCGAAAGGCAGGATGGAGAAAAGTTCGGCGATATCACGCTTGATACTACGGATTCGCCATTCCTTCCACGCCCAGATTTTAGGAGAGATATAATAGTATGCCGGAATATTAGTCTTCTTTTTCAAGAACTTAGCGATATTCAGATTAAATCCAGGATAATCTACAAGGATTACCACATCCGGTTTCCATTTCACAATATCTTCCTTGCATCTTTTCATATTAGAAAAGATGGTACCCAGATGCATCAGCACAGGAACAAAGCCCATATAGGCAAGCTCCTTGTAATGCTTGACACGAGTGCCACCTTCGGCAGCCATCAAGTCGCCACCGAAGAACCTAAATTCCGCAAACTCGTCAACATTTTTTAGCGAACGCATCAATCTGCTGGCATGCAAATCACCACTCGCCTCTCCTACAATCAAATAATACTTCATAATTCAAAGTTCTTGATCCAATCATAATCCGTGATATCAATCTTGGTCGGCGTGATGGCAATATAGCCATGATTCACCGCCCATTGATCTGTATCCGCAGCATCCGGTTCGTCATTGCGATAATCGCCCACCATCCAATAGTATTCATACCCATGAGGGTGCGTACGATGTTCCACCTCGTTGATCCACGAACCATGTGCCATTCTGCAAGCCTTGAAGCCCTTGAACGGAGGCTGTGCCGGGAAGTTGACATTCAGGCAGGTATATTTCGGCAAGCCCTTCTCCAGAACCATCTTCACCACCCGGGTTACACCATCTCGCAAAGGCGAGAGATCGGCATTCTCATCATAGTTACAACTGCTGAAGGCAATGCTAGGAATGTGCTGCATACATCCCTCCTTGGCTACGCCCATCGTACCTGAATAGTGATTGTTCACACTGGAATTATCACCATGGTTGATACCGCCGATTACGAGATCAGGGCGACGGTCCTTGTAAAACTGGTCGAGCGCCAGTTTGACACAATCCACCGGCGTACCGCTGCACGACCAAACCTCCACATCTTCGCCCATATTATGACGGCGCTTCAGTCGCAGCGGAGTTGTAGCCGAGAAGGCACAGGCGAATCCGGAGCGGGCACTTTCGGGAGCCACAACGAGTACGTCGCACCAGTCTTTCAGAAAGCGCACGAGGGTCTTGATACCATTGGCATGATAGCCATCATCATTTGAAATTAACACTAAAGGTCTCTTATTTTCCATAAAAATATCTTTCTTTTTGGTGCAAAAGTACGAAAAAACCTTTAAAGAAACATATTTCTCGCATATTTTTTGTATCTTTGCCGAAAATTTCTGTGCGCAAAAGCCATTTTAGACTCGCAGGCGCACACTTCAGGTTATTATATAGACTTTAAAAATGGGAAAAATCATTGCATTAGCTAATCAGAAAGGTGGCGTCGGAAAGACAACAACCACCATCAACCTGGCTGCATCGCTTGCTACCCTGGAGAAAACGGTACTCGTCATCGATGCCGACCCTCAGGCAAACGCATCCAGCGGTCTGGGTGTGGACATCAGCGAGGTAGATTGTTCACTCTATGAGTGCATCATCAACCATGCAGATGTGCGTGATGCCATCTACACTACCGACATCGACGGACTCGACATCGTGCCGAGCCACATCGATCTTGTAGGAGCTGAGATAGAAATGCTCAACCTTAAGAATCGCGAGAAAGTAATCAAGAAACTGCTCGACCCCATCCGCGAAGAATACGATTATATTCTCATCGACTGTTCCCCATCGCTGGGTTTGATAACAGTGAACTCGCTTACCGCCGCAGACAGCGTGATCATCCCAGTGCAGTGTGAATACTTTGCACTGGAAGGAATCAGCAAGCTGCTCAACACCATCAAGATCATCAAGAGCAAACTGAATCCGAAGCTCGAAATAGAAGGTTTCCTGCTGACGATGTACGACAGCCGTCTCCGACTCGCCAACCAGATTTACGACGAGGTGAAACGCCACTTCCAGGAATTGGTATTCAAGACTGTCATCCAGCGCAACGTGAAATTGAGCGAGAGTCCGAGCCACGGTCTCCCAGTCATTCTCTACGATGCAGAATCAAATGGTGCCAAGAACCACCTGGCACTGGCAAAGGAAATTATCAACAAGAATAGATAAGATTTGGAAATTGAACCCATCAGAAAAGTTCAATGTTCAAAATTCAAAGTTCAAAGCAAAAATGGCAGTACATAAGAAATTCAATAACGGCATAAGAAACAACGCCCTGGGCCGCGGACTCGACGCCCTCATCTCGACAGAGGGAGTACGTACTCAGGGCAGCAGCACCATCAACGAGATACCTCTCGATCAGATCGAGGCAAACCCAAACCAGCCACGACGGGAGTTTGACGAAGAGGCGCTGCGCGAACTCGCCGATAGCATCAGTGCCATCGGCATCATCCAGCCTATCACCCTGCGACAGATTTCGGAAAACCGATTCCAAATTATTGCGGGAGAAAGACGATGGAGAGCTTCACAACTAGCTGGACTCATGGCAATACCTGCCTACATCCGCACCATCAGCGATGAAAACGTGATGGAGATGGCGCTCGTGGAGAACATCCAGCGCCAGGACCTCAACGCAATAGAGATTGCACTTGCATACGAACATCTTCTGGAAAACGAGGGAATGACTCAGGAAAAAATTTCCGAGCGTGTGGGCAAAAGCCGTGCTGCCATTGCCAACTATCTCCGACTTCTGAAGCTGCCGGCACAGGTGCAGATGGCTCTCCAGAAGAAAGAAATCGATATGGGACATTGCAGAGCGCTCCTAGCACTCGACAGTCCGTCGCTTCAGATCAAGCTCTTCAAGGAAATCCAGAAGAACGGTTACTCCGTGAGAAAAGTGGAAGAGATGGTACAGCGACTGAAAAGCGGTGAAGACGTGGAAAGCGGCAAGAAAACCATCACTGCCAAGACACAGATACCCGAGGAATTCACCATGCTTAGAGAAAAGCTCTCCAAATTCCTCAATACCAAGGTGCAATTCACCTGCTCTGCCAAGGGCAAGGGAAAAATCAGCATCCCATTCAGCAATGAAGAGGAACTGGAGCACATCATGAACGTTTTCGATAAACTGAAACAGGAATAAATCTTGTTTTATATAGAAAGAAATAGATTATTTCGATAAACAGGAACAGCTTCATCTGTTCCGAATAAGATATAGAAGAATAAAAAAGTGAATTTAAGTTTATCACATATTTGCATTTCGGCTTTACTGCTGGCAACCTCGCTCCAAGTTTCGGCTCAGAAACAGAAGGCGAAGGCAGAAGTAGCCGTTCCTGACTTCGCTGCTGCCGACTCGGCAAGGATGGCGACAGAAACGGCAAAGACTTCGGTAGATTCTGCCATCACAGCCAAGGACAGCATGAATCTGGCTAAACTCAACAGTTCGCTCAGGCCGATGCAGAAGAAGAAGCGCGATTGGGCTACCTGGCGACCAGATGCCAAGCGCGCCATGTGGCTTGCACTGGTTTTGCCCGGAGCAGGACAGATCTACAACCGCAAATACTGGAAACTACCTATTATATATGGTGGTTTCGTAGGCTGCGCTTACGCCATCACCTGGAACAACCAGATGTATCACGACTACTCGCAGGCCTACCTCGACATTATGGATGATGACCCGAACACGCAGAGCTACAACCAGTTTCTGCATTTGGGAGCCACAATCGATGCCTCTAACATAGAACGCTACAAGGAAATCTTCCGTAAGCGTAAAGACAAATTCCGCCGCTGGAGAGATATGGGAACCTTCGTGATGATTGGCATCTACGCCTTCTCCGTCATCGATGCGTATGTAGATGCATCGCTCTCAGAATTCGACATCTCCGACGACCTCAGCCTCAGAGTGGAGCCTGCCGTGCTCAATAACGGCAGATACAACAACCCGCTGCGTTCAGGCGCACTCGGACTGCAATGCTCACTCACATTCTAAAAGTAACCATCAGAAAACAAAACGAGAAAGAAGCATATAATTAAAATAGAAAACAATAGACATTAGATAATGAAGAAAATAATCATCATGGCAGCAGCGATGCTGTTTAGCTGGCAGGGCATTCAAGCCCAAAACGACAATAAAGAAGACAATGACGAGGTGATTACCGTGACCGACAAGGACGGTAAGCAGGAGGAAATCGAAGTTCCTGAAGGTTTGGAAGACAACCTCGACAGCCTTCTTCACCTCTACAATACACAGGCTTACATGATGGCCGACACCTCTTGCAAATACCGTGATGTGAATCCGGTTTTCGAAACACAGGTATATATCGACCGATTGAAGCGACTCCCTACACTTATTGAAATGCCATACAATGAGGTAGTACAGAAGTTCATCGACCGCTACAGCGGCAAACTTCGTCGCTCTGTAAGCTTCATGCTAGGTGCCAGCAACTTCTACATGCCTATCTTCGAAGAGGCATTGGAAGCATACAACCTGCCACTGGAACTGAAATATCTGCCGGTTATCGAGTCGGCACTCAACCCCAAGGCAGTTTCCCGCGTAGGAGCCACAGGTCTCTGGCAGTTCATGCTGAGCACAGGCAAGCGCTACGGTCTGGAGGTGAATACCCTCTACGATGAGCGCCGCGACCCAGTAAAGGCATCTTATGCCGCAGCCCACTACCTGCGCGATCTCTATAAGATCTTCGACGACTGGAACCTCGTTATCGCAGCCTACAATTGCGGACCAGCCAAGGTAAACAAGGCAATCCATCGTGCCAAGGGCGAGACTGACTACTGGAAGATTTATCCATACCTGCCAAAGGAAACACGTGGATATGTACCAGCTTTCATCGCAGCCAACTATATTATGAACTATTACTGCGACCACAACATCTGTCCGATGGTAACCGAGTTGCCAACCAAGACAGACACCGTGGAAGTGAATCAGGATGTTCATATCGAGCAGATTGCCAAGATTCTCAACATCGATGCCGAGCATCTTCGCAACCTGAACCCACAGTATCGCCGCGACATCATCAACGGCAGTCACAGGCCAATGCCTATACGTCTGCCGGAATCACTCATCGGAGCCTTCATCGACAACAAGGATTCCATCTTCAGTTACCGTGCTGATGAGCTTCTGCTGAAGCGTGATGTGGTAGAAGTCAACGACGATGAACCAAGCTACAGCCGCTCTCGCAGCAGCCGTTCACGCAGCAGTGTATCATCTTCACGTAGCAGCCGAAGCAAGTCTTCACGCAACAGCCGCAGTAAGAAGGGCAAGAGAAAGAACTCTAGAGGCAAGAGCATAACCATCAAGAGCGGAGATACACTCTCGGAGATTGCAGCTCGCAACGGAACAACCGTGAAGAAGCTCAAGAAGCTGAACAAGATTTCGGGCAACAGTATTCGTGCCGGAAAGAAGATCAAAGTGAAATAAAAAAATAAAATCTATATACTGAAGCCCACGCCCAGGATCGTGGGCTTCAGTAATACATCATTAATCATATTATAAATAGGAGGGTACAGCTATGGATGACCAGAACTTGAAAGACCTAGAAAGAGAGCAGGCCGACAACAAACTGATCGGTGATGCCTTTCAGCATTTACTCGACACCTACCTCAGCTCGCGACACCGCAAGAAGGTAGATATCGTGACAAAAGCCTTCAACTTCGCCCGTCAGGCGCACAAGGGCGTGCGCCGATTGTCTGGCGAACCGTATATCATGCACCCTATCGCCGTGGCACAGATTGCCTGTGAGGAAATGGGATTGGGTTCTACCAGCATCTGCGCAGCACTGCTCCATGATGTGGTAGAAGATACAGACTATACGGTAGAAGACATCTCCAACATCTTCGGTGCCAAGGTGGCACAGATTGTGGATGGACTCACAAAAATCAGTGGTGGCATCTTTGGAGACCAGGCTTCTGCACAGGCAGAAAACTTCAAGAAGTTGTTGCTCACCATGAGCGATGACATCCGAGTGATTCTCATCAAAATCTGCGACCGACTGCACAACATGCGCACCCTGGAATCGCAGCCAGCCAACAAACAATACAAGATTGCCGGCGAGACCTTATATATATATGCACCACTCGCCAACCGACTCGGACTCAACAAAATCAAGACCGAACTGGAAAACCTCAGCTTCCGCTACGACCATCCACAGGAGTATGCCAACATTGAGCATAAGCTTGCAGATACCGAATCGCAGCGCGACACCCTCTTTGCACAATTCACTGCTCCTATCCGTGAGGAACTGGATAAGCTGGGTGTGGATTACAAGATCAAGGCACGTGTCAAGAGCCCTTATTCCATCTGGAACAAGATGCAGAACAAACACGTTTCCTTTGATGAAATCTACGATATTCTTGCAGTTCGCATCATCGTGACTCCAAAGAGCAGAACCAACGAGGTGAACGAATGCTTCAATGTCTATGTTGCCATCAGCAAGATATACAAGAGCCATCCCGACCGCCTGCGCGACTGGCTGAACCATCCGAAAGCTAACGGATACCAGGCTCTCCACGTTACCCTGATGAGTAAGCAGGGACGCTGGATAGAGGTACAGATTCGCTCCGACCGCATGGACGAGGTGGCAGAAAAGGGATTTGCAGCCCACTGGAAATACAAGGAGGGTGGCGAATATACTGAGGATGAAAACGAGTTGAACGACTGGCTGAGCACCATCAAGGAGATTCTGGACGATCCGCAGCCTGATGCGATGGACTTCCTCGACGCTATCAAGCTCAACCTCTATGCATCTGAAATCTTCGTCTTCACCCCGAAGGGAGAAATCATCACGATGCCAGCCGGATGTACTGCACTCGACTTCGCCTTCCAGATACATACCTTCCTGGGCAGCCACTGCATCGGAGCCAAGGTAAACCATAAGCTGGTACCTCTGAGCCACAAGCTGAACAGCGGCGACCAGGTAGAGATCCTTACCTCCAAGAGTCAGCACGTGCAGCCTGCATGGGTGAACTTCGTAAGCACAGCCAAGGCAAAGAGCAAGATCATGGCGATATTACGCCGTGACTCCCGCGAAGTGCAGAAGAAGGGTGAGAGTATCCTCACCGAATGGCTGCAGAAAAACACCTTAGAGATGACCAACTCGGTAGTGGACAAGCTCTGCGAATTCCACAACATACAGAAGCGCGACAACTTCTTCCAGTCGCTGGGCGAGCACTGCATCCTGCTCGGAGAGAAAGACCTCGATGAGCTGCAGGGCAAGACCAAGAAGCAGAAACAATCATCGAGCTGGCGCGACTATATCCCATTCCTGGGCAAGAACAAGCAGAAAGAGGAAACGGGTGGCATCGTAAAGCCACAGGAACTCTTTGTGGTGGGCAAGGACTTCAACAAGAAGAAGCCGCTCATCCTGACCGAAGAAAACATCAATCAGTTTATCTTCCCTTCCTGCTGCCACGCCATTCCGGGCGACGACGTGATGGGATTCATCGATAACAAGAACCGCATCGAGATTCACAAGCGTTCGTGCAATGTAGCTGCCAAGCTGAAATCAAGCTATGGCAACCGCATCGTGGATGCCAAGTGGGATATGCACAAGCAGATGCTCTTCGATGCTACCATTGAGATCAAAGGTATCGACCGCAAGGGTATGCTCCTCGATGTGAGCAAGATTATCAGCGACCAGCTGGGCATCAACATCCACAAGCTTACCATCAGCAGCGACAATGGTATCTTCGACGGAACCATCGAACTTCGTATTCATGACCGTGATGAAGTGAAGATCATCATGGATAAGCTCAAGACGATTGAGGATCTGCAGGAAGTGCAGAGAATCTTATAATCTGAAAAGAACAGAGATGGTATCATCATCAAAAAAGAACAAAGATGATATCATTTGAAATCTGGAGCTGGAAGCCTACTGCTTCCGGCTCCAGAATTTCATCAAGCCAAATAAACTACAATCATTAAAACAAAAACAAACAAAACAATGAAAAAGCTTTTTTTATCATTTCTGATGATGTTGGCTATGCTACCTCTGGCTGCAGCCAACAAGTACGACAATCCAGATACACTGGTCGTTTCACGAGATGGCACGGGCGAATTCCGCACCATTGACGAAGCCATCCAGGTATGCCGTGCCTTTATGGAATACACCAAGGTAATCTATGTGAAAAAGGGCGTGTATAAGGAGAAACTCATCATCCCATCATGGCTCACCAACATCACGATCTGCGGAGAAGACCGCGACCAGACCATCATCACCTGGGATGACCATGCCAATATCCTGATGCCTATCGGCGGACTTGACTCAGATGCATCTGTCAAAGGCAAAAAGATGGGAACCTTCCGCACCTACACCCTCAAGGTAGCAGGTAGCTACATCACGCTGAAAGACATCACCATCGAAAATAATGCCGCAAAACTGGGACAAGCAGTCTCACTCCACATCGAGGGCGACCATGTGTTGGTACAGAACTGCCGTCTTCTGGGTAATCAGGATACCATTTATACCGGCAAGGCAGGCTCCCGCATCGCCTTCTACGACTGCTACATCGAGGGAACCACCGATTTCATCTTCGGTCCTAGCTTGGCATGGTTTGAGAATTGTGAGATTCACAGCAAGGCAAACAGTTACATTACAGCCGCATCCAGCCCTGCTGGTCAGAAATACGGTTATGTCTTCAACAAGTGCAAGCTGACAGCTGATGCGGGTGTTGACAAGGTATATCTAGGTCGTCCTTGGCGCCCATACGCCAAGACCCTCTTCATGAATTGCGAGATGGGCAGTCACATCACACCTGCAGGTTGGGACAACTGGCGCAACCCGAAGAATGAAGAAACTGCCGAGTACAGCGAATACAAGAACTATGGTCCGGGGGCATCCACCAAGGGCAGAGTAGCCTGGAGCCACCAGCTCAGCAAGAAAGAGGCCAGCAAGATTACCATCGCCGAAGTATTCGGCGAAGAATGCTGGTAATCTCCTACTCTTTACTAATCATAAAGCTCAAAGCTCAATGTTCCAATTTCAAAGTATTAAACCAGTCCGTCGAGCTGCTTCTTGAGTTCCTTGAGCTGATCTCTTACAGAAATGAGGGTGTCGAGAACGTCTGATGATTTCTCGGCACCCGTTCTGTTTTGACTCAGATACTTACGTGCCGCAGCAATCTTGAAACCCTTCACCTTGATCAGGTTATAGATGAGTTTCACCTGCTCAATATCCTTGTCAGAATATTGACGCACCTTGTTCACGCCCACCTTAGGTCTGAGGAAAGGAAACTCCTTTTCCCAATAACGGAGGGTTGACTCCGTTACACCCACTTCCTCAGCCACTTCCTTGATAGAATAGTACAATTTTACGTTTTTATCTGTATTTAAAGCCATTTTTCCAAACTTTAATTTCAAAAATAATTAATTTTGTTGCAAAATTAAGCAATTCTTCTTATCTTTGCAAAGTTTTTCGGAAGAAAATGCCCTTAAGGGCAAAAAATAATCAAAACAGAGGAGAAATACAGCCTCTGAAACAACATTTGAGAATTAAAAAAGATTAATATAAAAGATAATATGATGACAGCTAATGAAGTGCGCGAATCCTTCAAGAAATTCTTCGAAGGTAAGGGCCACAAAATTGTTCCATCAGCACCTATGGTTATCAAGGATGACCCAACGCTGATGTTTACAAACGCTGGTATGAACCAGTGGAAAGACATCATCCTCGGTACAAAGGACCCAGGAAAGGATGTTCGTCGTGTTGATACTCAGAAATGTCTCCGTGTAAGCGGTAAGCACAACGACCTCGAAGAGGTGGGTCACGATACTTACCACCACACCATGTTCGAGATGCTCGGTAACTGGAGCTTCGGCGACTACTTCAAGGAAGGCGCCATCGATATGGCTTGGGAGTATCTTACTGGAGTTTTGAAGCTCAACCCTGCCGATCTCTACGTTACCGTATTCGAGGGTAGCAAGGAGGAAGGTCTGGAACGCGACAACGAGGCTGCAGGTTACTGGGCTAAGCACGTGCCAGCCGACCACATCATCAACGGTAACAAGCACGACAACTTCTGGGAGATGGGCGATACAGGTCCTTGCGGTCCTTGCTCAGAGATTCACGTGGATTCACGTACTCCAGAGGAGAAGGCTCAGGTGCCAGGCCGCGAATTGGTGAACAAGGATAACCCACAGGTCATCGAAATCTGGAACATCGTGTTCATGCAGTACAACCGCAAGGCTGACGGTTCTCTCGAACCTCTCCCAATGCACGTTATCGATACAGGTATGGGCTTCGAGCGCTTGGTTCGCATGTTGCAGGACAAGCACTCTAATTATGATACAGATATCTTCCAGCCAATCATCAAGGAAATTGAGGCTATCTCTGGCAAGAAGTATGGCTTCACTACTCCTACTGGTGAGAATGGTGAGGGTAAGGATGAGCAGGAGAAGATCGACATCGCTATGCGTGTCTGCGCCGACCACCTCCGTGCCGTAGCCTTCTCTATCGCCGATGGTCAGTTGCCAAGCAACGCCAAGGCAGGTTACGTAATCCGACGCATCTTGCGCCGTGCCGTACGTTACGCTTACACATTCCTCGGTCAGAAGCAGGCATTCATGTACAAGCTCGTCAATGTATTGGTAGAGCAGATGGGTGCAGCCTTCCCAGAGTTGCCAGCTCAGCAGGAGCTCATCACCCGCGTGATGAAAGAGGAAGAGGATTCATTCCTCCGCACCTTGGAAAAGGGTATCAACCTCCTCAATGGCGATATGGACGAGCTCAAGGCTCATGGCGAGACTCAGCTTGATGGCGTAAGTGCATTCCGCCTCTTCGATACCTATGGTTTCCCTCTCGACCTGACAGAGTTGATCTGCCGTGAGAATGGTTACACCGTAGATGCTGCAGGCTTCGACGAGGAGATGAAGAAGCAGAAAGAGCGTGCCCGCAATGCTGCTGCCGTAGAGAATGGCGACTGGGAGGTTTTGAAGGAAGGCGACCAGAACTTCGTGGGTTACGACTATACAGAATATGAGTGCCACATCCTGCGCTACCGCAAGGTGACTCAGAAGAAGAACTCTTTCTATGAGTTGGTACTCGACAACACTCCATTCTATGGTGAGATGGGTGGACAGGTTGGCGACAAGGGTGTACTCGTTAGCGAGAATGAGACCATCCAGGTTATCGACACTAAGCGCGAGAACAACCAAAGCATCCACATCGTAAAGGAGTTGCCAAAGGATGTAAACGCTGATTTCATGGCTTGCGTAGATATCGAGAGCCGCGAGGGAAGCGCTGCCAACCATACAGCTACCCACTTGCTCGACTACTGTCTGAAGCAGGTTTTGGGCGAACACGTAGAGCAGAAGGGTTCTTATGTAGATAAGGACACCTTGCGTTTCGACTTCTCTCACTTCCAGAAGGTAACTGATGAGGAGCTCCGCAAGGTAGAGCGCATGGTAAACGAGATGATCCGTGCCGACTATCCATTGGATGAGCACCGCGATACTCCTATTGAGGAGGCTAAGGAGCTTGGCGCTATCGCCCTCTTCGGCGAGAAGTATGGCGACAAGGTTCGTGTGGTTCGCTTCGGTCCATCTGCTGAGTTCTGTGGTGGTATTCACGCCAAGAGCACCGGTAAGATTGGTTTCTTCAAGATTATCTCTGAGAGCAGCGTAGCAGCCGGCATCCGCCGTATCGAGGCTTTGACTGGCAAGGCTTGCGAGGAGGCTATCTACGGCTTGCAGGATACCATCGTAGCCTTGAAGGGCTTGTTCAACAATGCCAAGGATCTTGAGGGTGTCATCAGAAAGTACATCGACGAGCACGATGCCCTGAAGAAGGATGTTGAGAAGTTCCAGGCTCAGGCTGTGGAGCGTGCTAAGGATAAGCTTGTAGAGAATGCAAGAGAAATCAACGGCGTGAAGGTTGTTACAGCCGTATTGCCAATGGAGCCAGCAGCTGCCAAGGATTTGGTATTCAAGGTTCGCGAGGCATTGCCAGAGAACATGATCTGTGTGGTAGGTTCTTACCACAACGATAAGCCTATGCTCAGCGTGATGTTCAGCGATGATATGGTAAAAGATCACGGTTTGAACGCTGGTAAGATGATTCGCGAAGCTGCCAAGTTGATTCAGGGTGGCGGTGGCGGTCAGCCTCACTATGCTCAGGCTGGCGGTAAGAACAAGGACGGCTTGAGCGCTGCAGTAGATAAGGTTGTAGAGTTGGCTCAGCTGTAATATTACATATAATACAAGGTATAAAGACAAAGTAGCAAAATATATAATGTGCTACTTTGTCTTTCATTTTAAGAACCCCAAATATTAACAACGAAATGAAATTTTTCAAAAGTCCAGCCTTCCGATTAGGCTTAATACTAGTATTTCTAAGTGGAACAACCAATGCCAACGCTCAATTTTTCAAAAAGTTAGGCAAAGCAATTCAAAAAGCAGCAAATACCATTGAAGAAATTACTCAACCAACTAACGAGCCTACAACTCGTACAATGAAAATATACAAACAGCCGGATTCTATCCAAGCAGACTCTACAAGCAATAAAAAAGAAATTACGGAAGGAACTTTAAATAGATGGAACAATGCTGCCCAAACTGCCTCTCAAATAAATAGTAAACCTGGCAACACTATCACTAGCTCTAGCAAACTAGGCGGCAAGTTATTACCAGGACAAAGAATAGCACTAGCCGTTCAACAGAGAGCAGAATACGAGAAACAATTCTACATCAATGATACCATCTATAAAAAGGAACAATTAGGTGAATATAAGACATTTGAACAAATGAAAAAAATATATGCTTTAACTGATAATTCAAAACAAGCATATGCTTTCTTAGTAGAACCTATTCAAATTTTTGCTCCTTGGGGAGGTAAAGATGGATTAGTTAAGATTGCTAATTCGCCAACACTTTACACAACACTCCAAAATCTACTTGCCAAATATAAAGAATGGCAAAAAATAGCAATCAGCAACAATGTTGGAGCATTTGAGAAAGAAATAGACATCGAAATTCCTATAGAAACCATGACTTTTTATAGGGGTAAAGAAATACATGCAGGAAAATGGGATAATAAAAAGTTCACATTTATATATAAAAATGCGACAAAACCTCCTGTTCTAACATGCACCGGAACTTGGAAAGGCATGAATGATGATACTGCTCAATTAACTATTGCATTTAAAAATGAGCAAGAACTCTGTGATTTCATTGCGTTTTTTAATCCAAAAGAATTGAAAAAAATGATAGACTTCCAAAAACAAGGAGGATTATTCCATTAAAGTATTTAATATAATGATTTTTTAAAAAAAACATCAACTTTCTACATAATGAAGTTGATGTTTTTTTGTTGAAGCAATTACAAAAAGTTGCCGGGAAAGACTAGTAAAAGAACTATCTCTATTATTTCTAAGAAAAAAATAATAAGCTAAATTATTTTTTATATCATTGCCAACCTTACAATTGCAGTAAGGGAAGCAAAAAAATGACAATTGCTACGTTTTATCATCTCACATAAAAGATAAAAATCCATAAAATATTCGCAAAAATAGCGAACTCTAATTATAAAGTATTATCTTTGCAATCAATAAAACATATATAATTATGGAAATAACATTTGAAGAGGATTATCTCCGAGAATTATATTATGAGGGTAAAGCGCATAACAAAAAGTATCGCTTCCAACCTCAAATCATAAAGAAGTACGTTCGAGTTATTGACCTTATGGCATCCTTGAACAGTACAGCTGATTTTTATCGCTACAAAGCTTTACATTACGAAGTTCTTGTGGGTGATAAGAAAGATCGTGAATCTGTTAGAGTCAATGACCAATATAGAATAGAGTTTCATTCTGAAGTTGTTGGCAACGAAAAACAAATCACGATATGTAATATATTAGAATTATCAAACCATTATAAATAAAAAACAGCATTATGTCAAACTTAGGTTTTGGTTTTTACCCAACTCACCCTGGTGAGGTTTTGAAAGAAGAATTAGAAGAACGTGGCATTTCGCAAAGAAAATTTGCGGAAAGTATTGGTATGGGATATTCCGTACTCAACGAGATACTGAATGGCAAACGTCCCGTTACCACAACTTCTGCTCTGATGTTTGAGGCTGCACTAGATATTCCTGCAGATTCTCTCCTAAAATTGCAGATGAAATACAATATGCATACTGCTCGAAAAGATAATGCTTTGGTAGAAAAACTTAAGCAGATTCGCAAAGTTGCAGCCATACTGTAAAATATATAATAAGGTATAGATATGGTAATGAAGAATCCTTTCGTCACAAACGGTTACGCCGGTCCGGAATACTTCTGCGACCGTATGGAAGAAACCCTGCATATCACAGAGATGCTGACCAATGAAAATAATATGGCTCTGATTTCCCCTCGACGTATCGGAAAGACAGAGCTGATTCACCATTGCTTTGCCCAGCCAGTCATCCAAAAAGACTATTATACTTTTATCATAGACATCTATTCAACCAATTCCATCAGCGATCTGGTCAATATGTTCGGCAAAGCCATCATTGACGAACTTCGTCCTAAAGGCATCGGCAATATGGTGAATCCGGAAATTACGCTTGATGAGATATTCGCTTATCTCAACCAAGCCGACAAGCCATGTCTTGTTGCCATCGACGAGTTTCAGCAAATCACCAACTATGCCGACAATCGCATAGAGGCATTGCTCCGTACCTATATCCAGCGATGCACCAATGCCCACTTCATCTTCTCGGGCTCTCATCGCCATCTGATGGCAGAAATGTTTACATCTCCTGTCCGCCCTTTCTATCAGAGCGTAACACTGATGAACCTGAAGCCGCTGGATGTTGAGAAATACAAGGAATTTGCCACTGCCAAGTTCGAGGAGCGCAACAAACATCTGGATACTGCCATTATCAAAGAACTCTTCACCCATTTCGGTGGTGTCACCTCATACATCCAACGAGTAATGAATGTCCTCTTCCTCAAGACTCCCGAGCAGGGTACCTGTACTCTGGATATGGTAGATGACGCCATCAACTACAATCTCAACATGGCATCAGACACCTACGAGACCCTTCTGCGCCAGATGCCGGAAAAGCAGCGCAATGTCTTCATCGCCATCTCTGCAGAGGGCGAAGCCAGAAGCGTAAAGAGCGGAGCCTTCGCAAAGAAATATCATCTCCCGTCGCCAAGCTCTGTAAATTCCGCCCTGAAGGGATTGCTGGAGAAGGATTTCATCACCCAGCAGGATGATGCCTACGTGGTATATGACAAGTTCTTCGATTTGTGGCTGAAGAAGTATCTGAAATAGTATAAGGTGATTCCAATATTTTTTGTTACCTTTGCACCCAAATTTAAATATATATTCAATATGGCTATAATAAAGACAGTAGAGGGAAAGACTCCCCGATGGGGAAAGAATTGTTTTATCGCTGAGAACGCAGTGCTGACCGGTGACTGTATTCTTGGTGATGACTGTAGCATCTGGTATAGTGCAGTATTGCGCTCTGACGTGGATGCCATCAGATGTGGAAACAGAGTGAATGTACAGGATTGCGCCTGCATCCATCAAACCGGTACGATGCCTTGCATTTTGGAGGATGATGTATCTGTGGGACATGGTGCCATCGTCCACGGAGCGACAGTTAGAAAAGGGGCACTCATCGGCATGAATGCCACCGTGCTAGACAAGGCAGACATTGGCGAAGGAGCTATCATTGCTGCAGGAGCTGTGGTTACCCATGGCACCAAGGTTCCTGCACATGAGATTTGGGCAGGTATTCCAGCCAGGAAAGTAAAGGTCTGCGCTCCTGGACAAGCCGAGGAGTTTGCCAAGCATTATTCCGGGTACATCAAAGACTGGTATCTGAAGGAATATAAATAATCACTTTATGATTATCATAAAATGAGAATAAAACGCCATTTTTTATCTTTTATAGAAGATAAAAGCAAAATATTTAGGATTTTCATCCATTATAAAAGATAAAAATCGTATATTTGCAGAAAATTTCATTTATAAGTGATAAAAATATGGCAACTATTATTCGTCAATCATATATCGACAAGATAGAAAAGTATCTTGGAAAGGAGACTATCATCGTATTAGTTGGTCAACGTCGTGTAGGTAAAAGCTGCATGATGAAAATGATTCGTGACCGTAAGAAGGCAGATGACTGCAACAATATCATCTTTATAGATAAGGAGAAAAGAGAGTTTGACAACATTCAGACCTATCAGAATCTCAACGACTATATCGGAGAGCACTTTTTATCTGATAAACATAACTATATCCTTATCGATGAGATACAAGACATCAGGGAATTTGAACGCTCCATCCGAAGTTTTCGCACAGAACCCAACACCGACATTATCATCACAGGTAGCAATGCTCGCATGCTGAGCAATGAACTGAGCACACTCATCGGTGGCAGATATAAGGAAATCTATATCCAATCGCTGAGCTATAACGAGTTTCTGGAATTTCATCAACTATCAGATAATGACGAAGCACTTGCTCTGTACATTCAGTATGGTGGCCTGCCTGGTCTGGCAAAGATAGGTCTTGAAGAGGATGATGCACGTGAATATCAAATGGATATTTACCATACCGTTTTGCTTAAGGATGTCATTATGCGCAACCAGATAAGAAACGTGCCATTCTTAGAGAATTTAGTACGTTTCCTCGCAGACAACACCGGTAAGTTGATTTCCGCCAACAGTATCGCCAAATATATGAAATCACAAGGCGAATCTATAACGTCCACGGCTATCATCAATTACATCTCCTTCCTTTGCGAAGCTTATATCCTGCACAAGGTGAACCGCTATGATATCCACGGCAAACGCATCTTTGAAACCAACGATAAGTTTTATTTCGAAGACAACGGCATCAGAAATGCTATCGCCGGAGGAACACGTGAAGGAGACATTGAGAAAGTGATAGAGAATATCATCTATCAGAACCTCATACGCTTGGGCTATCAAGTTTATGTAGGACAACTGCAAGCTGGAGAAATCGACTTTGTATGCACCAGACCTGGCGGCGAACGCATCTACGTGCAAGCTTCCTATATCATAGCCGACGATGCAACCAGAGAGCGGGAGTTTGGTAATCTCCGTTCCATCAAAGACAACTATCCGAAGTACGTTATCTCCATGACTCCTCTGCTCACCAAAAATGATAATGACGGCATCACGCACCTGCATCTTCGCAAGTTCCTGACAGAAGGAATATAAATAACAGGAATTTCTCAGATTGGGCACACTGTGTATTCCCAATCTGAGGATTCTTTTATTCCTCCCCATTCAGGCATTCGCCCGTCTCATAACTTTTCGTCATATCCTTTAAGATACCAATCATCTCCAGCCTCAAGCTCTCAGGCTTCAGTACAATGATATTTCTACCATACCATAACAGTTCCTGAAGGAAATCACGGCTGGGGCGGACGGTGAGGGTATATTTCCGATACATCGTTAACTATCTTAAGATACTTTGCCATGTATCTTAGGATACTTTGCCATGTATCTTAAGATACTTTAAAAAGTAACCTAAGATACTCTCGTACCCTTTCTTCTGTTATTTCAAATACTCTATGAGCATATTGAAGTTCTTTTTACCAAGATTATTCTCAGACAAAGACTGACTCATGTTCTTATTAACGATGAGACGTGATTGCATTTTTTCCCAAACATCAGCATCTAATAAATCCTTCCATTTTGCTGCACTTCGCATAATAACAAACACCACATCTTCTCTTTCATAAGCCAAATATCTAATTAGTTTCTTTGTTAATTCCTGAGATGGCAACACAACACCCCTTGGAAAATCCTTAAAGGAAACAGAAGTGTAAGCACAATACTGAACTATTGCAAAGTTTCGGAAGAACTCATATTCCTTTTGATGATTTATGTTGAGTCGATTAATATTATTATACCAATAATAGTCACCAATCTCATTCAACGCATCTCCATAATCTACATTACTTAAGTTTATGCTACATTTCTCTTTGTATTCTTCATGCCCCTTAACATAATATTCTTGAGGAAACAGCAAGCCATCTACCTTAAATGTCAACGTATTGCACAATTCGGACATAGCACCCTCTCGCAAACGAATGTCAACATTATCTTTCACCTCATCATTCACTCCCAACTTAAATCCAGGATTTAAGCTAAGAATAACGACTTTTGCCTTGAGCGGGTTACCTCTCCATGGCTCAGCAGGAGCACCAAGTACATACTTATAATCTTCCTTTGCATTTCGGTTGAACTCATCTATTACCTGTTCTTCATAAGGATTTGGATAGACTATCTTTATATTTTCATTATACCAATGTGAACGCATATATTCTCCAACCAGCGTAGGCCAAAGATTTTCTTTAACAATATCTGATTCTGAAACACTATAATAGCCAGTAGGATTGACCATACATTTTGGTAGCTCTTCACTTTTCAAAGACTTTTTTAATGACGCCAAACTATCCCATCTAAGATATTTCTGCGTAAAATTTACAGACTTATCGTCTTCTGTATAAGAGAATCTCAATCTAATCTCCATCATGAGAAGATCCAACACTTTCTCTAAGCTAAGCGTTTCTTTAAGATAATTAGCCATTGCAAACTGGTCATCTACATATCTATCGCCTTCAGAGTATCTAAGATGCGAAACGAAATACGCCAATGTTTGCTTGATACTATCTTGGGCAATCTCAGGATGATTGTCTAAAAACTCACGAATATGCGATAAGATATCAAAGCCCTTGTCGGCAACATAAAGCAGATGCATCAACTTTGAGTCTGTATCCGTTTGTCCAAACTCGTGACAACAATCGTCTACATAAGCCTTGATATGCCTCTCTGGTAGACTAACACGCTCGCCTCCTACTGGATAAAATGCAATTCTTCTCATAATTAATCGTTTTGATGTTACACTTTTTGCTTCAAATCTTACTACATCCACAAAGATTATCAGCATTTTCGTTTTTGCGGATTGTTAGATAACGGATTATCTAAAACTATATTGCATAGGGAACTCCTTTTTTGTACTTTATAGAAAATAAAATATTTCCGATTTATATCCATTATAAAAGATAAAAATATGGCAACTATTATTCGTTTATCATACATCGACAAGTTAGAAAGGTATCTTGGCAAGGAGACTATCATCGTATTAGTAGGTTAACGACGTGTAGTAAAAGCTGCATGATGAAGATGATTCGTGACTGTAAAACAAAAATGCGCCCGCACAATACGGACGCATTTCTGTTTTTATAAAAGCTCTATCTTTCCACCTTGAATATGGCGGCACTTATGCCTGAAGCTTTAATCACATCAGTCTTTCTTCCTGATTTATACACAACCTTTCCTGTGGAAAGAACAGAAACAGACTTACCACCTACGGAGCTGATGTTGAGAGAGGCAGCCTTGACACCAGGATTCACGACAACAACATACTTCTCCTCACCCAAAGTACGCTCATATACCATCGGATATTCCTGCCCCTTCCGGTTCAGGAGCTTCCAATCACCCTCATTGTCAAGAGCCTTTGCAGAATGACGCAAAGCGGTCAACTTACGGGTATATGACAACAGAGAATTCTGATCTCCCTGCTGAGCTTCAACGGTCAACTTTCCGTTTTCCGTATCTACTGGAAAATAAAGCTTATCGGGTGCACTCGTAGAGAATCCGGCATTCTTGCCCTTGGTCCACTGCATCGGAGTACGGGTACCCGAACGCTCATTGCTACCCTCCTTGTTAGGGAGATTCATCTGATACTTCATACCAATCTCATCACCATAATAGATAAACGGAATACCTGGCATGGTGAGGAAGAAGGTCATCGCCACCTTCAACTGGTCTGGCGTGTTGCGGGTACCGATGTTAGGACGCTGGTAATCGTGGTTGGCAGATGGAACAGCGATGTAGCCGAGATTCTTGGTGGCATTGAATGCCTTGGTATAGTTCTCGCTAAATTCCTTGAGCGAACCCTTGCCCTGCTTGTCGAAATAGCAGTTCTTATAGCTCTGCTCCCATTTGCCCCATGGAGTCTTACGGTCGAAGAACAGAGAGGCATAGCCCTTGAGACCGAAATGGATGTAGAAATCGATGTTGAAGCCGGCAGGAATGGCTTGCTGCGGATTAGCCCACTCAGAAATCAAGACGGTCTCAGGATAGTACTTGTCCTTCCATGCACGCATCTCATTCCAGAGCTTGGAAACCTCCTTCTTGTCAGGGTCGTTCTTGATGAGCGATGACGCCATATCAACACGGAATCCATCCACACCCTTATCAAACCAGAAAGCCATGATGTTACGTATTTCCCTGCGGACAGCCTGTGGTCCTGGAGCATCTACGCCCTGCTCCCAAGGATGATTTGGGTCTGGATGAGCAAAGCCATAGTTCAAGGCTGGCTGGCACTCGAAGAAATTCTTTTCATAATACTTGGCACGAGGAGCATTAGCCTCCACATATCTGCCTCGGGTACTAGACTCCGGACTTGCCTCCTGATGACGGGCTTCTATTTCTTTCTTCTCGCTTTCAGGGATATCATTCATCCAGATATAATAGTCGCTGTAACGCTGGTTAGGATCTTTCTCGGAAGACTCCTTAAACCAGGCACACTTGGTGCTGGAATGTCCTGCCACCAGGTCGAGACAAACCTTCATGCCACGCTTATGGGCCTCATTGACCAATGTAACCAAATCGGTATTGGTACCGAATCGAGGATCCACCTTGTAGAAATCGATGACATCATAGCCACCATCAAACCATCCCGACTCAAAGATTGGATTGAGCCAGAGGGCGTTCACACCCAGAGACTTGATGTAATCCAACTTGGAAGTGATACCCGGCAGATCGCCAGTACCGTTGCCATCAGTATCCATATAGGAAGATGGATAAATCTGATAGAAAAGTGCATCACTCAACCAAGCCGGTCCCTTCTTCTGTTCTGCCTGAGCAGAAAGTGTGGTTGCCGCCAAAGCAGCAACCAACAACATTTTATTCATTCTTTTCATAAGCATCATTATTAAATTAAGAAAAACTCTCTCTAATAATAACTTCAAATCCTGCTTTTTATTGTGCAAGAATGCTAATTGCAAATCCGCCACCTGCAACAGAGTTCAACTTCAAGACCGACTTGCTGGTCACAGTCTTCTTGGTGATGACATAAGCCTGAGGATTTGTCTTGTAGTTGGCATTCTTTGCATCCTGATAGATGGTAGCCACATACTTCTTTCCCTTGTCAAGGAAATCGAGCTTTACGGTAGATTGATGAGCCTTCATGCCCGTAACACCACCGACAAACCAGTTATCAGAACCCTTTGCCTTGCGGGCAGCGGTGATATACTCCATTGGTTCAGCCTCCAGATAGATAGACTTGTCCCAATCTACGGCCACATCCTTGATAAACTGGAAGGCATCCATGTGCTTCTCGTAATTCTCAGGGAAATCAGCAGCCATCTGCAATGGACTATACATGGTAACATAAAGTGCCAACTGACCGCAGATGGTAGAGTTGCAATGTGAACCATTGGCACAATCCATCTCAAAGATACCAGGAGTATAGTCCATCGGACCACCCTGCAGACGGGTGAAAGGCAAGATGGCGGTATGTCCCGGTTTGGTTCCTCCGAAAGCCTGATATTCTGTACCACGTGCACTCTCATTGCCAATCAGGTTAGGATAAGTGCGGCAGAGACCGGTAGGACGCACAGCCTCATGGGCATTTACCATGATGTGATAATCGGCAGCACGGGTTACGGCATGCTGATAGTGATTGATTTCCAACTGACTGTAGTGATGCTCGCCACGAGGAATGATGTTGCCCACATAACCGCTCTTTACAGCATCGTAGCCATAATCCTTCATCAACTGGTAAGCTCTGTCCATATACTTCTCATAGTTCATCACAGAAGAAGAGGTCTCATGATGCATGATGAGCTTCACTCCCTTGGAATGTGCATACTCATTGAGTGCCTTGATGTCGAAATCAGGATATGGAGTCAGGAAATCGAATACCTTTTCCTTCATATAGCCACTCCAGTCTTCCCAACCGATGTTCCATCCTTCTACCAGGACTGCATCGAACCCATGGGCTGCAGCAAAGTCAATGTAACGGCGCACATTGGCATTGTTGGCAGAATGCTTGCCAGATGGCTTGGCATGTACATAGTCGGTTCCATCCAACTTCACGGTAGGATAATCATGGGTATAGGCCCACTCTCCCTTACCGGAAATCATCTCCCACCATACACCCACGTACTTCACTGGGTGAATCCAGGAGGTATCCTTGATCTTGCAAGGCTCATTGAGATTGAGAATCAGATTGGAAGACAGCACCTTGCGGGCATCATCTGTAATGACCATGGTACGCCAAGGACTCTTGAACGGAGTCTGCATATATCCCTTCATTCCCTGGGCATCAGGGGTAAGCCAAGAGGTAAAGGTCATGGTCTTGTCATCCAGATTCAGATGCATGGCTGGATAATCTACCAGGGCAGCCTCATGCAGATTGATGTAGATACCATCATCAGTCTTCAACTGGAGCGAGGTCTGTACACCGGTATCAGAAAAAACAGTCTGTGAGAGATTGCTACTGACAGCAGCATGCAGGGCTGGACGAATGCCAGACAGACGGGTCTTGCTGTATTCATATTCCTGGGTATCGTAATCACCAGGAATCCACCAGGCGGTATGATCGCCCGTCATGGCAAACTCTGTACGCTCTTCCTTGATGGTAAAATAGTTGAGACTGCCTTTCTGAGGGAACTCATAGCGCAATCCTACTCCATCATCATAGACACGAAAACGGACGTTCATATAACTGTCGGTGGAATTCTGCTTCAACTCTACCAGCATATCATTATAATGATTGCGGATAGACTTGTTCTCTCCCCAAACAGGAGTCCAAGTCTCATCGAAAGTGGAAGTTTTCTCATCGATGACGCTAAAATCGGCAAGCAGGTCCTTGCCATCCTTACCGCCCTTGGCGAGCTGATAACCCAGACGGCTAGGCTTGATAATGTTCTTGCCCTGATAGGTCACACTATAGGTAGGCACAGTGCCATCCAAGGTGAAATTCACCTTGATTTGTCCGTTAGGAGAAGTGATGTCTCCAGCATCTGCCGAGATGCCAAAAGCCAACAGAAGGCTTGCGAGCAAAAAGAGTTTTTTCATATTATTTCCTTTTTTAGTTTGTAATATTCAATATAAAATTACCATTCTCCCTGGTATGCTCCAATGAGGAAAGTTTCCTCATTGGAGCTACCCCTTACTTGGTATAACCAGGATTCTGATCGAGTTTCTTGTTCAAGTTGAGCACGGCATAAGGGATTGGATAAACCATGGTATAGCCCTGCGTATCATCATTGTAATCACCTGCAGAAGCATTGTGGGTCACACCCTTGAAGCGGTCAGCAGTAGGCTCTGTAAAGGTACAGAATCTGATCTGGTCTTGGCGGCGTACTCCCTCCCAAGCCAGTTCCAGCATACGTTCATCCAGAATGTCATTGAGCGTAAGTTCTGTACGAGGTGTAGCAGCAACACGGCCACGAACCTCATTGACAATTGTGAGAGCCTCAGCCTTGTTACCCATACGATACTCAGCCTCAGCCTTCAGGAGCAAGGCATCGGCATAACGCCAGATCACCAGGTCGTTATTGAAGCTATACTGCTGGGTAGTGGACTTATCAAACTCATACTTCTTCATTCTGGCACCGGCACACTTCATGGCATGAGGGTCGTCGGCAGCAGAGAAATCTACCTTTACAGCCAATGGCATATACTCCAGCGGCTTATCTGTAGCACCATCCTCTACAGCTTTTCCTGTCTCCTCCATATAATCCTTGTCGGTATAGAAGTTGAGCTTCAGACGAGGGTCCGGATTAGCCGTTCCATAGCCATACACCAGCATCTGCTGCTTGGAAGAGCAGGCTCCATTCCAGCCCTGGTAACCGATGGCACCGCCATGGTTGTAATGCAGGGTGCGCACGATGTTGTAATCCTCTATCTTATAGTTGACGCAATCATTCGGGCGGGTCCAGATATTCTCCACGGAATTCTGGTTGGCTACGATGAAGTTGTCGGCATAGCTAGGCTGCAGGCGGTAACCCAAGCTGGCAATCTGGTCAGCACAATAGACTGCTGTTTCCCACGCATTGCGAGTTTCACCATCCAAAGTGATGTTAATCTTTTTGCCCATTTCCGAAACAGTCTTTCCCTGCTCCTCGCTGGCAGTAGCCTTGCCGCTCTTGTCTGTTCCTACAAAGGCACTGTAGCTGGTTGGAGTGGTATCATCGATGGTATAGACCGGTGCATTGATGGCACACTTAGCCATACACATATATGCCACAGCCTTAGTGATACGGCCATAATATTCACCCTCGTTCTGGCTCTTACTGTCTGAAAGATGAGGAATACATTCAGCCAATTCTGAAGTGACAAACTTGAAGACATCAGAGCGGTTGGACTGCTCCACCTCGTTAGCACTCACCTCAGAAGAAACAACCAATGGCACCTGTCCAAAGAGATCCATTACATAATAATAATAGACAGCACGAAGAGCCCTCAGCTCATAAACGTAGTCAGCATACTCCGGATGTTCACCCAGGTACTTGTTGAGTCGGTCGATAGAAGAATTGGCAAGACCGATGACACGATACAGGTTGTTCCACACATCGTTATACTTGCTTACAGACGACTCAAAGTTGTGGAGGAAAATGTTCTGCCAGGCACCACCATCCACCCAGTCACCTTGGCGACCAGGAATCATACTGGCATCAGAAGAGAACTCCTGAAAGGTATGTACCGAGCCACCATCGCTTCCATACAATCCATTGCCGATGGAAGAATAAACATTAGCCACTGTGTTTACATATACCAGCTTAGGGGTACTGAAAGCCTCCTCCTCAGAAAACTTGCTTCGTGGAGTCTCTTCCAGTGAGCAACTAGCCAGTAATATCGATGAAAAAAGCATCGAACCTATAATATATTGTTTCATAACTGTAATCCTTTATATATTAATAATGTAATTCTTAATTAGAACTTGAAATCTATTCTATGTGAAAACATTTAGAAATTCACAGAGAGCGACAAAGTATAAGTACGGCTCAGAGGATAGATGTTCTTATCGTCGATACCCAGATTGCCGCCACTGATGGTTGCTGAGTTGATCATTGGAGTCAAGCCCTTGTAACCCGTGAGGGTACAGATATTGTTGACTGACAATGACAGGTGAATGTTGTTGATGAACTTCCACTTGAGCATATCCTTGGTAAAGGTATAGCCCAGAGAAGCGTACTCGAAGTTCATATAGTCACCCTTTTCCAACCAGTAGTCAGAAATCTGAACATCATGGATTCCCTTGCCATTATTGAGATGCTGTGCACCGCTCAGAATATTATAGGTTGGGAAATTACTCATATTGTTCAAGGTCATGGATGTAGCATTGTAAATTTTATGACCGAACGCACCATTAAACTGCATGCTCAGATCCCAGTTCTTGTACTTGAAGCTCATATCCCAACCGAGGAAGTACTTAGGAATGGCCTGTCCGCATACCTTGCGGTCGCCACTGTCACCCGTATCAATGGTACCATTATCATCAAGGTCTTCGATGATATACTGTCCGTTCTCATCAATACCTGTGCAGTGAGGCAGATAAAATACACCTACAGGCTGTCCCTCTATCAGATAGGTTACACCATTATTATGTACCAGACCAGCTGCACCTACCGTAGCAACAGAAATATGCTCGCTCGTTGTCATAGGCTGTCCCTTGTAGGTACCACTCAACTTCTTCAGCTTATTCTTCTGATAAGAGAAATTCACACCGGAATTGAAGGTGAAGTCCTTTGTCTTGATGATGTCACCACGAACAGCCAGTTCAAATCCCATATTAGTCATGGTACCCATATTAGCCAACAGACGGTCATAAGTGAAAGGAGGCACCGGCACCGTATAGGTATAAAGCATATCTGAAGTCTCAGAAGTGTACCAGTCGAAGGTTACGTTGAGACGCTGCTTGAACATCGACAGGTCGAAACCGGCATCAAATGTCTTCTTTACCTCCCACTTCAGATCAGGGTTGCTGTTGGAAGTAACCGCAAACGTAGTACTTGTTGCGCCGTTGACGGTAGTTACACCATTAGGTTCCATCAGAGCGAGAGAGGTATAAGGATCGATAGCATCCTGATTACCGGTCACACCATATCCTGCACGGATTTTGAAATTGTCTATCTGCTTGATTTTCTTCATCCAAGGCTCGTTGCTGATTACCCAGGCTAAGGAAGCAGAAGGGAACCAGCCCCACTTCTGACCATTACCCAACTTAGAAGAACCATCGGTACGAACATTGACGGTAGCGATGTATCTGTCAGCAAACATATAGTTGACACGAGCCATATAAGAACTCAGGGTATATTCGGTGTAGTTAGACTGCAGATTACCCCAGCTCACATTGGCAGCAGCCTTCATGTTATTGAACTTGAAGTAGTTGGTATCAAATCCATGTGCCTCCTGTGAGTTCCAATCATAGGTATATTTCTGTCCCTCCATCAGAGCCAAGGCATCAATGTGATGCTTGCCGAAATCCTTGGAGAAATTCACCATGATATTGCCCATATAGTCCTTGCGGTTGGTATTGGCGATATAAGCCCATCCATTACCATTCAACTTACCCATCTGGATGTTGTTAGGAATATAGAACTTATTGTCACGGTTCCAATAGTTATATGAACCAAAGGCACTTACAGAGAGACCGTCGATGATGTTGACAGTTGCCTTGCCATGAACATTGACAGAAGCATCCTTGTAGAAGTCATCAATATCGAGCAATCCCAGTGGATTCCAGATTTCATTGGCAAGCAAGTCCTCATCCCATTCGCCCTTGTTGTTTCTTACATGTGGATAGGTAGGGTTGTAAGCAGTGGCAGAATAGAACATCTTGTGCATATCATACTGGATATTGCTGTTGCGCTGAGAGCCAAACATTCCTAGTTCCAGCTTCAGATGCTTATCGAAGAGATACTGGGTGCCATCCAGCTTTGCTGTAAAATTCTTCATATCAGAATTCTTCAAGGCTCCCTGACGGAGTATGAATCCCAAAGAAGCACGCAGACTGGATGTATCCGTACCAGAAGAAAAAGAAATATTATGATTTTGGGTAAGACCCGTATTGCGCTCAATCTCCTCGAGGAAATTGGTATCGCCACCCATATCGGTATAGGTCAATCCCAAGGACTTGGCTGTCTCACGATATTCGGAAGCCGACATCATATCCAGATTTTTATAGACCGTGTTTACACCAAACTGACCATTGTAGCTAAGGCTGGAATATCCCAGCTTACCCTTGGCTGTGGTAACAACGATGACACCGGAAGCACCACGTGAACCATACTGAGCCGTCTCTGAAGCATCCTTCAGGATGGTCAGACTCTCAATATCACCAGGAGCCAGGGAATTGAACATCGTCATATCAGCAAAGACGCCATCAATGATAACCAACGGATCGTTGCCGCCGGAAAGAGAAGATGTACCACGAACTCGAATGCTTGGGGAACTGGTTGGATCACCACCTGCCTGAGAGATGACAACACCAGCTACCTTACCCTTCAAGGCCTCGGCAGGACTGGTTACCACACCCTTGTTCATATCTTCTTTCTTGATGCGATCGACAGCACCCGACACCGTGCGCTTACTGCCCACAGCATAACCCACGACAAGCACCTCGTCGAGCACCTCATCGTTTTCCTTCAGCGTCACATTGATGACATGATTTCCCTTTACCGGAATCTCCTGAGTGCGATATCCCAGATAAGAGAATACCAAGACGGCTCCATCCTTCACATTATTAAGCGTGTAACCGCCATCCAAGTCTGATACAGCTCCATTCTTTGTATCCTTCACCAGAATGCTGGCACCAATGACTGGTTCGCCAGTGGCATCCACCACTTGTCCTTTAATGGTAGCCTGACCAAAAGCATTTAAAGTAATCAAGCATCCTGCCATCAGCAGACCTGCTTTCTTTGATAAGTTCGTTTTATCCATAATTTAATAGGTTTATTATGATTAAAATTGTTTGTTGCCGCAAAAGTACGGCAAAAATCAATAAGTTGGTGCGAATAGTAGGCTTTTGGTAGATTGTCGGTATCTAGAACCAATCTCACAGCTCTGAATATCAATATTTTGCGAATTCTCAAAAAAAGCGGCTAGTAGATGCGAGATTCTCAATGTTTTTTATTATTTTTGCAGCGGAATCTAAAAACATAGGAAATATGAGACATCTTATCGTTATAATCATCACCCTGATGATACAGCCGATATACATAAAAGGAGACAACAACCAGCTATACAAACAGCTGGATGCTGCCCTGGCACAACGTGCCCATTATGTAGAGTTAAAAGAGAAAAGCTTAAATGAAATCAAGCAAGGAGCCAAGTATGTTACCAGCAACGAAGACAAATTAAAGCTATACGAACAACTCGCCAACGAATACAAAGCCTACGAATACGACTCGGCAATGACCTACATAAACAAAGGCCTCATCCTTGCCCAAAAGAGCAACAATATCTTTTTTATGAAAAGATTCCAGCTTAGCCAAACCAGATTATTGATCACACGTGGATTCTATGCAGAAGCAAAGGAAATTTTGCAGAAGATAGAGCCTAAGGAAGAACCACGTGACTATCAGTTTCTATATTATTATACAATGTATGGACTATACAACAACTGGTCAACCTACTGTGAAAACAATGAATTCAGCAAGAATTACGACCTGAAAAAAGTGGAATACCTGAAGAAAGCAATAGAACTGTCGCCAAAGAAAGATGCATTCTATTACTACCTGATGGGAGAATTATACTATTTCAGCAATCATCCCAACAATAACAAGACCATCCAATACTACAAAAAGGCACTGAGTATGGAAAAGGCCAACAGCCGTCTGCATGCCATGACCGCCTTTGCGCTTTCAGAGGTCTATCAGAAAGCCAACAACCTAGAGCTAATGGAGCATTACCTCCTGGTTGCAGCCATCTCAGACATCACTTCTGCCACAAAAGAAAATGTCGCTCTGCAAGACATCGCACTCTTCATCTATAAACATAAGACCAGAAGTCTGAACAAAGCCCAGGAATACATCAACCTATCCCTGGAAGATGCTTATACCTACAAAAGCCGGTTGCGCCGCATTGAGATTTCATCCAAATTACAATTGATTACCAATGCCTATACAGATGAAATCAAAACAACTAACAGATTGCTCAACATCGCCCTATTGGTCATTATCCTGCTCCTACTTGGAGTAGGTATTAGCAGTCTGTTCATCCGCAAGAAGAACAGGCTGCTGAAACAAAAGAAAGATGAAATCTCGGCAACGTCTGACAAAATGGAAAAGCTCAACGGTCAGCTACATCTCATCAACGACGAACTGAAGGATACCAACCAGAAGCGCGAGAGATTGGTAAAGGTATATATTGACCTGTGCTATAAGAACATAGAGAGAAACCAAAAGCTAAGAACATTGGCTGTAAGAAAGATAAAAGCCAACCAAAGCAAGGAACTGCTGAGTCTTCTCTCTTCCTCATCAAGTACAGAAAAGGAAAACAAGGAGTTTTTGACGGAATTCGACAAAGCATTCCTATCTCTGTACCCAACTTTTGTAAACGAGCTGAACCAGCAACTCACCGAATCGGCACACATCCAACTGAAAGAGAATGGGGAAATGCCACCCATCCTTCGTGTGTGCGCCTTGTTGCGATTAGGCATTACTGAAAGTTCCAAGATTGCCGGCATCTTGTCTTATTCACCACAAACTGTATATAACTATCGTTCCATCCTCAAGAACAATGCCATAGACAAGGAGCACTTCGAGGAGAACGTACTCAAGCTCTGTATGATAATCGCATAAGATCCACTCAAGAATATCAAATAAAAAATATGAAACACTTCATTCTATCCTGCGCACTGTCGATGGCGGCTATAGCCACCTCCAGCGCACAACAAACAGGTCAGTTGCCCGTCTATCTCGACAACACCAAACCTGTAGAACAACGCATCGACGATGCCATTGCCCGAATGACACTTCAAGAGAAGATTCGCATCATTCATGCACAGAGTAAGTTTTCCTCTGCAGGAGTTCCCCGTTTGGGATTTCCTGACTTCTGGACAGATGACGGTCCTCATGGTGTTCGCCCTGATGTATTGTGGGACGAATGGGAGCAGGCTGGTCAGACCAATGACTCCTGCGTAGCCTTTCCTGCCCTCACCTGCCTGGCAGCATCCTGGAACCCACAGATGAGCAGAATCTATGGAGAAGCATTAGGCGAAGAGGCTCTCTATCGAGGAAAAGACATGATCTTAGGACCTGGCGTGAACATCTATCGCACCCCATTGAACGGACGCAACTTCGAATATATGGGTGAAGATCCTTACCTGGCAAGCATCATGGTTGTACCTTATATCCAAGGATTACAGTCTAAGGGAGTATCAGCCTGCGTGAAACATTACTGCCTCAATAACGACGAGGAATACCGTCATCAGGTAAACGTCATCGTGAGCGACCGTGCCCTCCATGAAATCTATCTCCCAGCCTTCAAGGCTGCTGTAGAGAAAGGTAAGACTTGGGGAATCATGGGCGCTTATAATCTCTACAAGAACGAACACAACTGCCACAACCAGTGGACACTGAACAAGATTCTGAAGGGCGACTGGAAATATGACGGCGTAGTGGTAAGCGACTGGGGAGGCGCACACGATACCGACCAAGCCGTGAAGAACGGGCTCGACATAGAGTTCGGCACATGGACGAACGGATTGACTATGGGCGCCAGCAATGCCTACGATAATTACTACCTTGCCGTACCATATATAAGAGGTATCCAGGAAGGTAAATACACCACCAAGGAATTGGATGAAAAGGTGCGCCGCGTATTGCGCCTCTTCTATCGCACCACCATGAATCCGAACCGTCCTCACGGTTTCCTCTGTTCTGACAGCCACTATGCTGCAGCCAGACAGATTGCCGAAGAAGGCATCGTACTACTCCAGAACAAGAACCATGTGCTTCCTATCAATACCCAGAAAGCACAACGTGTTTTGGTAGTAGGAGAAAATGCCGTGAAGATGATGACTGTGGGCGGAGGCAGCTCTTCGCTCAAGGTACAGAAGGAGATTTTGCCACTCGATGGCTTGAAGGCTCGACTCAGCAAGGAAGGTATCAGCGTGGACTATGCCCGAGGCTATGTGGGCGATGTAACAGGCGAATACAATGGCGTTACCTCTGGACAAAATCTGAAAGATAATCGATCTGAGGCAGAATTGATAAACGAGGCGGTGAAGAAAGCCAAGGATGCCGACTATGTGGTGATGTTTGGCGGACTGAACAAGAGCGACTACCAGGACTGCGAGGGTCACGACCGCAAGCAGTATGAATTGCCTTACGCCCAAAACAAACTCATTGAGGCTTTGGCTAAAGCCAACAAGAACTTCATCTATGTGAATATCTCGGGTAATGCAGTGGCTATGCCTTGGAAAGAGAAGGTAGCAGGTATCGTACAGGGATGGTATATCGGTAGCGAAAGCGGTGAAGCTCTGGCTTCTATCCTCACCGGCGACAAGAATCCTAGCGGCAAATTACCATTCACATGGGTAAACTCATTGCAGGAAGTGGGTGCCCACGCATTAAACACCTATCCGGGCACCTGGCGCAAGGAAGGTGGAGCCAAGACTGAGGGCAACATCATTGATGAGGAGTATAAGGAAGGCATCTACGTAGGTTACCGTTGGACTGATAAGAAAAACATCAAGCCAGCATTCGCCTTTGGACATGGATTGAGCTACACTCAGTTTGCCATCTCTAATCTTCGCAGTGATAAGAATCTGATGAATCAGAATGACTCTATCACCTTTACCGTGAATGTAAAGAACTCTGGCAAACGTGCCGGTGCAGAAACCATCCAGCTCTATATCCATGATGTAAAGGCTTCTGTCGATCGCCCTTACAAGGAGCTGAAGGGATTCCAGAAGGTTTACCTGCAGCCGGGAGAGAGCAAGGATGTAAACATCACCATCAATAAGCAGGCACTCAGCTTCTATGATGAAACAGCTGCATCCTGGAAGGCAGAAGCAGGCAAGTTTGAGGCACTCGTCGGAAATGCTTCCGATCAGCTGAAACTCAAAAAGGCGTTTGAACTGAAATAAAACAAAAAAGGTTCCTTTGGAGATTTTCAAACTCCACAAGGAACCTTTTATTTTTGTACCCAGTATAAGTTTGCACTAAACTTATACCAAATATCATCTCATTCCGATTTGCTTTACCTTTGTTTCAAATTCATCTCTTTCACAGATGGCTCCATTCTTTACCTTGGCACGATAATTATAAATGGTATTTACCGAATAATGCAGAAATTCTGCGATTTTAGAACTATCTTCGATACCCAGGCGAATAAGTGCAAAGATGCGAATGGTGGTAGAAAGTTTACTGTCATCCTCCAAGACGATACGCTCCTCAGGCTTCAAAAGAGCATTAAATTCCTCCACAAAATCAGGGAAGAGTTTCAGGAACGCAGCATCAAAGTAATCGTATAACTCGCCGATATACTCATGATCGGTTTGCATCATATCTATCAATTTGGTCAACTCACTCTGCTTGACCAGCTTCACCACGCGCTTGCGCATGGTTTCTATCTTATCCACATAGATAGCACAGAGACGCAAGAACCGGCCAATATAGACTTCTTTCATCTTATTGCTCTCATTCAAGCTACCATAAGCCTGCTCTAAGTTTCTGTTGGTTTGCTGCAATTCCCTGTTGGTTTGTTCCAGATTCTTATTCGCATTTTCCAATTCCCTATGAGCCAAGGCAAGGCGACGGCGCTGCTTGTTCACATACAGAAGCAGGGTACATACTAATATCAAAAGTAATACAGATACTGCTATCATCAGTTTAAGCTGCCGGTTACTCTGCGTAATTTCCTTCTGATAAGTACCCTCAACGGTAGAGAGCAATGGCATGATTTGGCGACTTCGCATAGCGGTATTGAAAATGCGGGCTGCATCCCATGCAAACTTGATGTAAGTATAGGTATGGGCAAACTCCTTTTGGTTTTGATTCAGAAGATTGGCAAGTTCCCACATTGAGCCCTGATCCATCACCGCCGTACGGACATCACAAAGAGCCGAGGCAAGGAAGTAATAGATGGCATCTTCATTCTTATTGAGCTGCTTGGAGATCACCGCCCTATAGTAAGCCACGATAGCATATTCATGCGTCCCAGGCTTTACCTGCTTCATACGCAAATTGCTATAAAACAAAGCACCCTTCAGGTCGTTAGCACTACGACAGTCTTCCTCCATCATCTGCAGGTATCTATCGTCTGTATGCGAAAAAATCCTGGCTATCTGTTTCTTCATCACCTGCGCCTTTTGTGCATAATACTCTTTCAATGACGGCACATTGCTATAAAAAGCCAGCTCTCCATAAAGATGCTGACCAGCCCAAAGATAGTTGCGATACCCTTCTGCATCAAGCTTAGTAGTATCCATCTTGTTCAGCAGACTATACGATTCCACATAATCACCAGTAGTAGAACTCTGAAAAGCAAGCAGCGATATAGCATTGCCCTTTTTTGCCTGATCGCCCATACGCTCAGCCAAGGCAATGCAACGATTCAGATAACTCACGGCTGAATCGTTTTTATAAGCCTGATACTCCTGAAAAAGAGCAAAACTCATTTGGTACCTTGCTCCATCATTCTTGCAAGCATTCAGTTGACTTGCAAGTTTGGCTATACGTCCCTCACGCACTGCCACATAACGAGGCGACTGCAGAATGGCTTCATCCAGACATTGATAAAGAGAATCTAAATTATACTTTGCAGCATTGGCTATATGCGTCAACAGCAACAAGCATATCAGTAAGAACCATCTATTCTTCATTATTTGTTACGCTTTAAGAAATTGTATATAGGTTTGATTTTTTTAAAATCATTTTCAACTTTTTGACTTCCCTTGCAGAATGCCGATGCAAATATAATCATTTTTTCAGATAACGCCAAAACTTAAGGATAATATTTTGCCTTTTCCTACCATTTTACATCCACTTTTTCATCTGGCACGCCAATTCATAACGACATCATTATCAACCCCTTTTTCTTCTTTAACAGAAAAAACAATCCACATTTTCACCCTTTATGCTATGTGGGCTCAAGTTTTTTTATTACTTTTGCAAAACAATACTAGCAATAATATAAGTTGCATAATAACCATACTAACATTATAAATATGAGAACAGCATTCATATCACTATCATTTCTGCTGGCTGGCTCGCTGATGGTTCCTGCCATCGCCCATACACCCGCCAGCAAGAAGAAAGTTGCTACAACAACTCAAAAAGGTAAAATCCTGCCGATGAAGGAGTATATCGACCAGCTGATGGCAAAGATGACTCTGCAGGAGAAAATCGGTCAGCTCAACCTGATGGTGGCTGGCGATATCACTACCGGTGGAGCCCTGGACACCCAGGTGGGTGGCGACATTGCAAAAGGCAACATGGGCGGCGTATTCAACATCAAGGGACTCGACAAAATCAAGGCTCTCCAGGACATCGCCATCAAGAACAGCCGTCTGGGCATTCCGCTGCTGGTGGGCATGGACGTAATCCACGGCTACGAGACCATGTTCCCTATCCCCCTCGCCCTCTCCTGCTCCTGGGATACAGAAGCGATGAAGAAGGTAGGCGAAGTATCGGCTAAGGAAGCCAGTGCTGCAGGAATCAACTGGACTTACTCGCCTATGGTAGATATTGCACTCGATGCCCGATGGGGACGAATCAGCGAGGGCAACGGAGAGGATCCTTACCTGAGCGGCGTGATGGGTGCAGCACTGACACAGGGTTACCAGGGTGTTGACATGCGCACAGAGGAGATTTTGAGAGCAGACAGAATCATGGCTTGCCTCAAGCACTTTGCCCTCTACGGAGCCGTGGAGAGCGGCAAGGAATACAACACCGTGGATATGAGTCGCATACGCATGATGAACCAATACCTGCCTCCTTACGAAGCCGTGGTAAAGGCTGGCGTAGGCAGCGTAATGTCTTCGTTCAACCTGATAGATTATACCCCTGCCACCGCCAACCACTGGATGATGACCGATGTCTTGAGAAAACAATGGGGATTCAAGGGATTCGTGGTAACCGATTATGCATCTATCGCCGAGATTCTGAACCACGGCACAGCCAAGGATCTGAAAGAGGCATCAGAACAGGCACTCCTGGCAGGTACGGATATGGATATGTGCTCCAATGCCTTCGTCAAGCATCTGGCACAAAGCGTGGCTGATGGCAAGGTGACGGAGGAAGACATCAACACAGCCTGCCGCCGCATCCTCGAGGCAAAATACAAACTGGGATTGTTCAGCAATCCTTACCGTTATTGCAACGCCAAGCGAAACAAGACCGACATCTACTCTGCCGAAAACCGACAGATAGCTCGCGACGTAGCAGCCGAGACCTTTGTGCTTCTGAAAAATGAAGGAAATCTTCTTCCTCTGAAGAAACAGGGAAAGATAGCGCTGATTGGTCCTCTTGCAGATACCCGCAACAATATTGCCGGCACATGGAGTGTAGCTCAGGCTCCAGAGAAATATACTACTATCAAGGAAGCCATGGAGAAAGCGCTCGATGGCAAAGCCACCTTATTATATGCACAGGGCAGCAATATCTGGCGCGATAGGGAACTTCAGAAGAACGGCGAACAGGGCAAGTCTATCGTCTGGGGAGATGAAGTAAAGATGAAGAACGAGGCGCTGCAGATAGCAAAGGAAGCAGATGTGATTATCTGCGCTATGGGTGAAACTGCCGACATGAGCGGTGAATGCGCAAGCCGCACTAATCTGGAAATGCCGGATGTGCAGCAGGAACTTCTGGCTGAACTCGCAAAGATGGGAAAACCTGTCGTATTGCTCAACTTTGCCGGTCGCCCTACGGTTTTGTCATGGGAGAAAGAACACATTCCTGCCATCATGAACGTATGGTTTGGTGGTTCTGAAGTGGGAGATGCACTTTGCGACGTCATCTTCGGCGACAAGGTTCCATCAGGTAAGCTCACCACTTCCATGCCAAAGACAACCGGACAGGAGCCTCTCTACTACAATCATCAGAATACGGGAAGACCAGTACCTGATGACAATCAGAAATTTGCCAAGTTTGCCAGCAATTGTCTGGATGTAAGCAATGGTCCTCTCTATCCATTCGGCTATGGATTGAGCTACACCACTTTCGAGTATGGCGATTTGAAGCTGAGCAGCCATGAAGTCAATATGGATGACTGGAAGATTACCGCCACCATCAACGTAAAGAATACAGGCAGCCGTGATGCCGACGAGATAGTTCAGCTCTATATCCGTGATATGGTAGCCAGCATCTCTCGCCCTGTCAAGGAACTGAAAGGTTTCCAGCGCATCCATCTGGCTGCAGGAGAAAGCAGGGAAATCAGCTTCGACATCACTCCTGAAATGCTCAAATTCTATAACGCAGAATTAAAGCATGTGATTGAACCTGGCGACTTCCAGATTATGGTGGGAGGAAACAGTAAAGAGGTAAAGATCCAGAATCTTACTGTTAAATAATTGTGCCAAAAGCAAATGAACGCACAATAAATTTTGCTTCAATTATTACTGATTTTCAACTTTTTGTTGTATCTTTGCATAAGATAAGCTGCACTCGGCAATTTGAAAGCAAGTTTTCATTGCGCTCGCTTGCATTATCTTTGCAAAATAAATAAACAAAAAACATGATGAAACTTAACAAGACATTTCTTACCCTCGGTTTGGCAGCAACACTCTTGCAGATGCCAACCTCATCGTTTGCTCAGAATGCAGGAGGCAAGCGTCAGAACCCTCTCCTGGTAAAGAGCAGCCTTCCTTTCGGCGCTCCTGATTTCAGCAAGATTCAGGAGAGCGACTATCTCCCAGCCTTCGAAGCTGGCATCAAGGAGCAGCGTGCCAACATCCAGAAGATTATCAGCAACAAAAAGAAGCCAACCTTCCAGAACACCATTCTCGCTTACGAGAACAGCGGTATGTTGCTGGATCGTGTTTCCAATGTATTCTTCGGTCTTACCAGCGCACACAAGACTCCTGGAATCGCAGAGGCTCAGAAGAAGGTGATGCCTTTGCTCACCGACCTCGACAACGAGATTTCATTCAATCAGAAACTCTTCGAACGTATTAGATACGTTTACGACCATGAGTACAACAAACTCAAGGGCGAGGACAAGCGACTCACCGAAGTCATCTACAAGGGCTTCGTCCGCTCAGGTGCCCTGCTCTCTCCAGAGAAAATGGAGCGCATGAAGCAGATCAACACACGCATCTCAGACCTCCAGGAGCAGTTTGGCAATCTTCTTCCTGCAGCTACCAACAACGCCGTAGTTTGGGTGAACAGCAAGGAAGAACTTGCCGGACTCAGCGACGCCGACATCGCACAGTGCAAGAAAGACGCAGAAAGCCTGGGCAACAAGGCTCCATACTGCATAGTCATCGTGAACACTACCCAGCAGGCTATCCTCACCAATCTCCAGAACCGTGAGCTCCGCCGCAAGGTTTATATGGCAAGCATCCACCGTGCCGACGGCACCGACCCTAAGTTCAACACCTTCCCTATCGTAACCGAGATAGCCAAGCTCCGTGCCGAGAAGGGACAGTTGATGGGCTACAGCACCTATGCAGATTATTCACTGGAGAAGACAATGGCAAAGACAGCCAAGAACGTAAACAACTTCCTGCAGAGCCTCATCAAGGAATACGCTCCTAAGGCAGATGCCGAGACCCGCGAAATCGAAGCTTACGCACAGAAGAGCGAGGGCAAGGACTTCAAGCTCCAGCCATACGACCGCTTCTACTATTCTGCCAAGATGAAGAAGGAGATGCTCAATATCTCTGACGATGAAATCAAGCCTTACTTCAATGTGGATAGCGTTCAGATAAACGGTGTATTCTATGCTGCTCATCGCGTATATGGTCTGAACTTCAAACAGCGCAAGGATATTCCTACCTATCACCCGGATATGAAGGTATTCGAGGTAAGCGACAAGAGCGGCAAGCCTATCGCCCTCTTCTACAGCGACTACTTCCGTCGCCCAACCAAGCGTGGCGGTGCCTGGATGAGTGCCTTCGCCAAGCAGAGCGACAAGTGGGGACAGTTGCCTATTATCTATAATGTATGCAACAATGCCAAGGCTCCTGAGGGTCAGCCTACCCTGATTACCTGGGATGAGGTTTGCACCATGTTCCATGAGTTCGGTCACGCTCTCCACGGCATGTTGTCAAAGTGCGGTTACAATACCCTTTCAGGTACAGCTGTAGCTCGCGACTTCGTGGAAATGCCATCACAGTTTAACGAGTCATTTGCCAGCATCCCAGAAATCTTCGATCACTACGCCCGTCACACAGAGACCGGTGCAGCGATGCCAGCAGATCTGAAGGAGCGCATGCTGAAGAGCATCAGCTTCCAGCCAGCCTATGCTTTGGGTGAGAACCTTGCAGCTACCTGCCTTGATCTGGCTTGGCACGAGTTGACGCCAGACGAGATTCCATCTCCATATATGGCAGGTGCGTTCGAGAAGGAAGCCCTCAACAATGTAGGTCTGCTCAATTCCCAGATTCCTCCTCGCTACTCTACCACCTATTTCAATCACGTCTGGGGTGGCGGTTATGCTGCCGGTTACTACAGCTATCTCTGGACAGAGGTGCTCGCCGTAAACGTGGCAGATTACTTTGCCAAGCATGGAGCCTTGGATCCAGCCGTGGGTCAGGCATTCCGTGATAAGGTTCTGAGTCGTGGCAACACCAAGGACCAGATGGAGATGTTCACCGATTTCACGGGTATGAAGGAACCAGATGCCTCTGGTTTCCTGAAGGCAAGAGGATTGTAAGAAAGAAAATCATATAAGAAAAAAGCGTCCCCCCAAAAAAATCAGGAGGACGCTTTTTTCTTATATAAAGCTTTATCAACTACTTCACCGCTTTAGGAGTCCAGTTCTTCAGGAATCGGAGAGTCTTCAGCTCATCGTAGCCCTTGCCCTGCTCCAGGAAGCTGGAATCCTGGATATGGAGTACATTTCCATTCTCGTCCAGAACCACGAAGACTGGGAAACCGAAACGCTGAGGATGATTCAGTCGCTTCATCAGCTGCGCAGCCTTCTCAACAGAAGCATCGCCTTCCTTCTTGCGAGGATTGTAATTCACGTGAAGATACACGAAGTTATCGTTCACCGCCTTATTCACCGCCGTATCCTTCTCTACGAAATCGGCAAAGCGCAGACACCATGGACACCAGTTGCCACCCACCTGACAAATCACGAACTTGCCTTCAGCCTTCGCCTTCTGCAAGCCCTCGTCTATCTGGGTCATCGGGTCGATAGTCTCATTATACACTCTCTTCAATGCTCCCTGAGCATGCGCCATCATCACGACAACCGTCATCATGAAGGCAATGGTAATCATTCTTTTCATACGATATCTCTATTTTTTCAAATTCATTATATGCAATACATTTTATTAATCACACATCGCAGGACTTACATTTCGAATGGAGTCAACACATTCCGAAGCTTTTCGAAATCGGATTTCGAGATTCGTCTGCACCGAAGACTTCTTACCTGCGGATAATCCTCAAAATAAGGCTCCTGGGTGGTGTACCAGCGATGAGAACGGAGCTCGCGAACCAGAACCAGTTTCGATTCGATGCGGCGGGCAAAGCTGGGATTCACACGCGAAAGATAATGCTTGCCATCCTGCATTTCGATGGCAAGCATCAGATAGGTTTGCGGTCCCTTCGCCTTCTGCCTCTCCTCTACCCGCTCACTCACCTTCCAGCCCTTGGTGGAAGTCATCACCCGGATATCCCAACCGTATTTCCTATTCAGATTATCCATCATCCCCCTGAACACGATGCCGTGAGGAGCCGTATCCTTCAAACCGGTAAAGCCGATGATGTAGTGAATCATCTCGTGGAGCAGGACGCTCTTTGCCTGCCGGTCGGTCATATCGTAATACGTACTCATGGAAAGCTTGAAATCATAGAGTTTGGTGCGCCCCCATCGGGTGGCACGCTTGTAGGCAAGCTGTCCCAAACGGGTCTTGGCACGGGTCAGCCCCAACTCCGGAACGGGCAGTTTGCCCCCGAAGTAGTCGTGGTCGAAACGCCGAAACCACTCTTCCATCCATTCTACTGTTACAATCATGGCGGCAAAGGTACAGCATTTTGCTCATAAAACAAAAACAAATCACTAAAAACTGGTTCAAACTGGTTCAATTTGTTTCATTTCCCTTCTTTTTTGAAAATAATCCCTTAAAAATTTGCAACCTATCGTTTTTTTCCTTAAATTTGCAGCCAAAGAGACGTTGCACTCGGCTATTTAAAAAAGATATTATACGAGAGGCAAGAAAGAGTAAATGATTGGTACCTAGCAGAAGACAGATGTTATTGCAAATACAATTATCAGAAATATGATAAAATGACTTATAATCTTTAACGAAGAACTTATGGAACGATACGATTACGATTTTCATTGTACGAAGCTTTTCGAAGAAGGCGTACGCGCTCATCGCTATGGCGATGTTTCGATCATTCATCAGAGTAATGATGCAGATTGCTTCATCCTAGACATTCCTGCCAAGGTGGAGGAGATGTTTAGAGAGAACTTCAAGTTGAGACAGGACGAGACCATTCTGCTGGCTCGCGATACTTCTATCTGGAACAACCGGACAGAGGGACTGGTTATCACCAACAGACGCATCGTCTATATCCCAAAATGCATTGGCAGCAACAAGGATATCTACGTGATTAGCTATGCAGACTGCCAGCATATTAACACAAATACAGACTCTGTACTCTTCTGGAAGAGCGCTGAAAGCTATCTAGCCATTCCAAAGAGTTTCTTCTTCAAGACAAGATGGAAGACCTATGACTTCGACAGAAGCATAGAACAGCTTACCATACTCCTTAAGAAGATGGGCGAGGCACATTCCCAGCATAACAACACAGCCCATCTTGCATATATTACGAATAAATATGCAGAAGCTTAGACTTCTGTATCTCCATATCAAACTTTTTTAGCCTCTGCAACAGGATTGTAACTTGCAGAGGCTATTTTTTTGTATTTTTATAGCATTTTCTTGTCGAAAATGAGTAACTTTGCAGCCAAATTTAAACGATAAAATGAACAAGACTGCACAGCACATCATTGACATACAAAATGTGTCGAAAAGATTCGGCGAGAAAACAGCCCTCAACAACATTAATCTCTTTGTGAGAAAGGGTGAATTCATGACCATTCTCGGTCCTTCGGGATGCGGAAAAACTACTCTTCTGAGACTCTTGGCAGGATTCGAAACAGCCACAGAAGGCGTGATTACCATCAGCGGCAACGACATAACCAACCTGCCACCCTACAAACGAAACGTGAACACGGTGTTCCAGAAATACGCCCTGTTTCCTCACCTCAATGTATTTGACAATATCGCTTTCGGCTTGAAACTCAAGGACACGCCGAAGGACCAGATTATGCCCAAGGTGAAGCGTGCCCTGAAAATGGTGAACATGAGTGATTACGAATACCGCGATGTGAACTCGCTTTCGGGTGGCCAGCAGCAGCGTATCGCCATCGCCCGTGCCATCGTCAACGAGCCGGAAGTACTCCTGCTCGATGAACCGCTGGCTGCACTCGACCTCAAGATGAGAAAAGACATGCAGCTGGAGTTGAAGGAGATGCACGATCGTCTGGGAATCACCTTCGTATATGTTACCCACGACCAGGAAGAAGCATTGACCCTGAGCGACACCATCGTGGTGATGAGCGAGGGAGAAATCCAGCAGATAGGAACACCGACCGATATCTACAACGAGCCAGCCAATTCGTTTGTGGCAGATTTCATCGGCGAGAGCAACATCCTCTGCGGAACGATGATCCACGACTGTCTGGTAAAGGTTGCCGGATCGGAGATTCCATGTGTGGATAAGGGGTTCGGATGCAACCAGGAGGTAGATGTAGTGATCAGACCGGAAGACATCGAGGTGAGCACCGACACAGAGCACGCCCAGTTTGTCGGCAAGATTACCTCATCCATCTTCAAGGGCGTACACTACGAGATGCTTGCCGAGAGCGACAAGGGTTGCGAATTTCTGATTCAGAACTACAAGCATTTCGAGGTGGGACAGACCATCGGCATGAGCGTGATTCCCGACAACATCCACATTATGAAGAAGGAGCGTACCACCAACACCTTCGAAGCAAAGGTGAATGGCGACGGCACCATCGAGTTCCTGGGCTGCGAATACCAGATAGAGATTCCGGAGGATAAGAAGAATCTGATTCATACCGATGAAGACGGCAAGGAAGTGATCAATGTCAACGTGGATTTCGGAAAGATCGAACTCTTCGACAACGAGAGCGAAGGAACCTTTACGGGCGACATCAGCTTCATCCTTTACAAGGGCGACCACTATCACCTGACCATCGACACCGACTGGGGCGAGAAACTCTATGTGGATACACTGGATGTATGGGATCTGGGCGACCACGTAGCAATCACCATTCCTCGAGAGAATATCAGATTCCAGTAAATTCGAAAAGAAGTTTTCCTATTATTCGAAAAAGAAGAAAGAAATTAGTGATTACTTATTAAATTATAAAATTGTAGATCAGAAATTGAAACTCATTAAGTTTATCTCTTCGCGACAGAGTTGGTCGATTCCATACGCCATCTTCGCGGCAATTTTCGTGGTGCTCCCCTTGCTGCTCATCGTGTTCTTCGCGTTCACCGATGAGTACGGTCACATCACGCTCTATAATTTCCAGAAATTCCTGGCGCATCCCGAAGCCATCAATACCTTTGTGTATTCCATCGGAATCGCCTTTCTCAACACCCTGCTCTGTATCCTGCTGGGCTATCCGGCAGCGTATATCCTCACACAGACCAAGATGAAGTATGCCAATACCATCGTGATGCTCTTCATCCTGCCCATGTGGGTGAACATCCTGGTGAGAACACTCGCCACCGTGGCACTCTTCGATTTCGCCGACCTGCCACTGGGCGAGGGAGCACTGCTGTTTGGTATGGTATATAACTTCATCCCCTTCATGATTTATCCAATCTACAACACCCTCCAGAAGATGGACCGCAGTTATATCGAGGCTGCAGAAGACCTGGGCGCATCGCCTTGGCAACAGTTCTACAAGGTGATACTGCCCCTATCGATGCCGGGCGTGGCAAGCGGAATCCTGATGGTGTTCATGCCAACCATCTCAACCTTCGCCATCTCAGAGCTGCTCACGATGAACAACATCAAGCTCTTCGGTACCACCATCCAGGAGAACATCAACAATTCGATGTGGAACTATGGTGCAGCCCTCTCGCTCATCATGCTCTTCCTCATCGGTGCCTCTACCCTCATAGCAGGCGACGGCAGTAAACAGGAAGGAGGTATCAGATGACGAATTCACTGTTTACCAAGGATATGATGAAGAAGATTTTCTGTCAGGGTTATCTGTGGCTGCTCCTGCTGCTGCTCTACTCCCCTATCCTCATCATCGTGATCTTCTCGTTTACCGAGGCCAGGGTCATGGGCAACTGGACGGGCTTCTCACTGCAACTCTACAAGAACCTCTTTGTAGAGGGAACCCACCACTCGCTGACGGCGGCACTCGTCAACACGATAACCATCGCCCTGATCACCGCAACCGTATCGACCATCTTCGGAACCCTCACCGCCATCGGAATCTACAATCTGAGAAACCGGTATGCGAGAAACGCCATCCAGTTCGTCAACAATATCCCGATTCTGAACGGCGACATCATCATCGGTATTTCGCTCTTCCTGCTCTTCATCACGCTGGGCATTCCGCAAGGCTACACCACGGTGGTTCTCTCTCACATCACCTTCTGTCTGCCCTACGTCATCCTGAGTGTGATGCCTAGACTGAAGCAGATGAACCCGAACCTCTATGAAGCTGCACTCGACCTGGGTGCTTCTCCGATGCAGGCATTGCGCAAGGTGATTATTCCGGAGATTCTGCCCGGTATGATTTCGGGTTTCATGCTCGCCATCACGATGAGTATCGACGATTTCGCCGTCACCATCTTCACCATCGGAAACGAGGGATTGGAGACACTCTCCACCTTCATCTATGCCGATGCCAGAAAGGGAGGTCTGACGCCGGAACTTCGTCCGCTGAGTACGATCATCTTCGTATTGGTGCTCGTGATGCTGATTATCATCAATCGTCGTTCGGATAAAAACAAGAAGAAATAAGAATGAAGAACAAGATATTTTTAGGAGTTAAAGGAGTTAAGACAATTGCTTTTCTCTTCCTGACCCTGCTGATGATTCTGCCGCTCTCTTCCTGTTACAACAAGGAGAACAGAGAGGAGATTCTGAAGGTTTACAACTGGGGAGATTACATCGATGAGGATATCCTTGCCGAATTCCCGAAATGGTATGAGGAGCAGACGGGCAAGAAGATCCGCGTCATCTACCAGACCTTCGACATCAATGAAGTGATGCTCACCAAGATTGAGCGTGGTCACGAAGATTATGATGTGGTGTGCCCATCAGAATACATCATTGAGCGAATGCTTCGCAAAGACCTTCTGCTGCCTATCGACACCGCTTTCGGCAAGACGCCGAATTATCTCAAGAACGTGTCGCCATACATCGTGAAGCAGATTGATGCAACCTCGAATCATGGCAGAATCGCCCACAATTATGCCGTTCCGTATATGTGGGGAACCTGCGGCATCTTATATAATAAGGTACACGTACCTATAAAAAATGCGCAGACCTGGGGCACGCTGTGGAGTCGCAGATATCGTGGCAAACTCCTGATGAAGGATTCCTACCGCGATTCTTACGGCACCGCCCTGATCTGGGAGCACCGCAAGGAACTGGCTGCCGGCAAGGTGACCGTTCCGGAACTGATGAACGATTATTCGCCAAAGGCCGTTGCCACCGTAGAAAAACAGCTGAAGGCGCTGAAGCCAAACATCGAGGGCTGGGAAGCCGACTTCGGCAAGGAGACGATGACCAAGGGTAAGGCTTACCTGAACATGACCTGGAGCGGTGATGCGGTCTGGGCGATAGAAGAAGCCGGGAAAGTGGGCGTAGATCTGGGATACGAAGTTCCTAAGGAGGGAAGCAATGTATGGTTCGACGGATGGGTGATTCCGAAGTATTCCCGCAATCCGAAGGCAGCTTCCTACTTCATCAACTATCTCTGCCGAGAGGATGTGGCTCTCGCCAATATGGAAACCACGGGATATGTAAGCAGTGTAGCGGGCAAGAAGGTCTTCGAAGCAATGAGCGACAAGGAGGCTTATCCTGAGACTGTGAATCTGGCTTATTTCTTCGGAGAGGAAGGCAGAAAGGCGCATCTCAACCCGATTATGTATCCTGACAGCACGGTAGTGGCAAGATGTGCGATGATTCATGATGCCGGTGATCATACTCCGGAAGTTCTGGACATGTGGTCGAAAGTAAAGGGTGACAACCTGGGTGGTGGCATCGTGATTTTCCTTCTTGCAGTGGTCTTGGGCTTAACCGTCTTCGTTTCTATCAAGAAAATCGAGCACTACAAGCACAGAAGATTGTCGAGAAAACATCGCAGACACCACATTATAAAAGTTAAAGGGTAAAAAGTAAAAGGATAAAAGCTCATACCCCTCACGCCCTGAAAGGGCAAAAGCCTTATTTTTAGGGGGAAAATGAAGTTTTTTGAGAAAAAAGTGAAAAAAGATGCAGAAAAATTTGGTGGAATGAAAAAAAAGCACTACCTTTGCACTCGCTTTTAAGAACAAAGCTTTTATCAAATAAAGAAAGTTCGCAAATCAAAAGCTTTTGGGTAGTTACCAGAGTGGCCAAATGGGGCAGACTGTAAATCTGCTGGCTATGCCTTCGGTGGTTCGAATCCATCACTACCCACTTTTCCCAAAAATAACTCAAAGATATAAAGATCCGGTTTTCATCATGAGAATCGGATTTTTTGTTTTTATATATCCACATAATTTCAGTAATAAGAGGGCACTAGGCACCTTACAGCCTAAAGACTGTAAGGTGATTATCATATACAGCTAGCACATTTCTGCCTCTGAGCAGGGCGGCTACAGGCTTGCCTTTCAGTTTTCCGATAGAGGAACCATCGGGATGAATCAGCCTAAAGTTAGATTTGTCATCCCTGTTTTGTATGCAAAGCACATCATCCAAACGGAAACAAACGGAGAAGGTCTCGTAGAGATCATAAGATTCAAGAATGTCCAACTTGTCATTGAAGACAAAAAGCTTGTTGGTACTGGTCTGCATCGGGCACACCTTGTCGAATGCCTCCACTAAAGTCAGCTTTGGTGCAAGTCCATGAAACGCATAGAATGGTTTTCTCAACACCATAGTCAAAGCCCCATTGGCACTGCGATCCCAATCTTTGCTGATGACAGCAGAATCAGCAAATGACAGATATACAGCCTTGTCGGAACCAGCAAGGAAGACACCACTCTCCGTGAGCATTCCGTCGTTCATGATATGCTTCTTGTCGTATAGAGGAAACATCTTCTCCCTATCTCCCGTCTGTGCATTAAAAGAAGCCAAGAAAGGCTTGCCACACTTCACCGTACCTCTCATAAGACTCTTGCCATAACCGTAATTGAGCATCAATATCTTGCCATCCCTGAGCAGAAGATGAGCCGTAGAAGCCTCCTTGTCCTGGAAATCATACTTCCAGCGTGTTTGCAAACTGTCCGCTCCCAAACAATAGAGGCTTTTTCTATCACTAATATACAAGTCAGAGCCCACCTGAAGGATATTGGAAGTCAAGCCCGTAATGACATATGGATTAAGATTATAATAATAATAATAAAAAGGAGAATTAAATCCGATGGTGACTGCCGCAGACAAGACATTGGTCAATGCCAAAGCCATCATTCCCTTTGTATCACTGATGCCAGTCACAGCCTTCACCTTCTTGATTTCACCCGAATGGATGTTGATCTCGTTGATGGCATCCCCCACAACCACCAGGTGGGTGGAATCCACCATGCAAGCATCTTTCCATCCCACGTTCTTGGTCATCGGAATCTCGGCATCCCACAACAGCATTCCTGTGCTCAGGCGATAAGCGTATGTCTTGCTACCTCCCACTTTCTCTAGTCCTATCACGATATCCAAGCTATCATTGAAATAGACAGGATAAAGATACTGCGTCCATAGCGACCGGCCCGTCTTGGTATCAGACAAGGTCAAGAGCGACTTGCCAGTACTTTTCAGAGTGGAAGAAAGCAGCACTCCCTTGGAACAGACGCCATAGAGTTTTGACAAAGAAAGTTTCAGCGACTTTTGCCATTGCACTTCCAGGGTATTGGCATCTAGTGAATAGAGATAGCCAGTATCGGTATTTTTTCCTTTTTTAGTGGTATCACAAGCGAAGACGATGAGCGTACTATCGCAATTGTAGGCCTGGAGAATGCGCTTGTGCAAATCTATTGACTTGCCACAGATGGGGGCACCTTCATCCATATCCACAACTTGGACTGATTCTACAGTCGTCTGCGCTGACATCCCTATCGAGAAGATCAACTGCAAGAATAAAATAATCTTTTTCATATTTATGTTAGCCTTAATTCTGCAACACTATTATAAATTAAACTTTTTAAGTAACTGGGTGGGCAAGTTACAAAAAGAAGAGCAGCGATCCAACCGTCGCTACTCTTCCCTATCCATATTTTGTATTTAGTCTTTCAAACTATTCTTATACCACTCGAAGAGCTTCTGTACACCATCCTCGATTTCTACCTTGTGAGTCCAGCCGAGACTGTGGAGCTTATCTACTGAGATGAGCTTTCTTGGGGTTCCATCAGGCTTGCTGGCATCAAACTCTACCTCACCCTCGAAACCTACAGCCTTTACTACAAGCTCTGAAAGTTCACGGATAGTGAGCTCCTTACCGGTTCCCACATTGATGTGGCAGTTGCGAATCTCACCGAGAGATGGAATGGCTCCGCCACGACCCTCTGAATTATTTCTATCCACGGCACCATCTACCTTGGCACCATAGAATACAGAACTGTACTTCTCAATGCCGATGATATCCTTGAAATCCACATTCAGGAGCACATGCACGCTGGCATCTGCCATATCCTCGCTCCAGAGGAACTCACGGAGCGGTGTTCCGGTTCCCCAGAGCACTACCTTATTATTATAGATACCATAGAACTCCAATGCCTTCAGGATGCGCTCATGAGAGTTGCTTCCATCCACATTGCCCTCGCCGATGATGGCACGGAGCTTATCTGTAGGATTGATAGGACGCTTGTTCATATCCACCTCGATGCTGTGCCAGTCGCCGTCGTGGATGAGCTTGGCAAGATAGATCTTGCGCATCATCGCAGGCATCACGTGACTATTCTCCAAGTGGAAGTTATCGTTCGGACCATAGAGGTTGGTTGGCATCACAGCGATATAATTGGTACCATACTGAAGGTTGTAGCTCTCGCACATCTTCAGTCCGGCAATCTTGGCGATGGCATATTCCTCGTTGGTGTATTCCAGCGGAGAAGTGAGGAGCACATCCTCCTTCATTGGCTGCGGAGCATCCTTCGGATAGATGCAGGTAGAGCCCAGGAAGAGGAGCTTCTTCACGCCATGAGAATAGGCATTGCTGATGACGTTGCACTGCATTTTCATATTCTGCATGATGAAGTCGGCACGATAGAGCGAATTCGCCATGATTCCGCCCACGAAGGCTGCGGCCAAGACCACAGCATCCGGCTTCTCCTCATCAAAGAACTTCTCTACTGCATACTGGTCGGTCAAGTCGAGTTCTTTATGAGAACGACCCACCAGATTGTGATAGCCTCTCTTCTCGAGGTTATTCCAGATAGCAGAACCCACGAGTCCGTGGTGTCCTGCTATATAAATCTTAGAATCTTTTGATAACATTGATTATTATTGTAAACTATCAACCGTTAACTATCAACTGTTAACTATTACTTAACAATACCCTTCTCCAAGTATTCCACGAGGTTGCAGCGAACCTTCTCACCGGCAGCCTCGGCAGCCACCTTGGCCATATCGCTCTCTACCATGATCTTGACGAGATCTTCGAAAGAGGTGGTGTTTGGATTCCAGCCGAGCTTAGCCTTTGCCTTTGTTGGGTCACCCCAGAGGTTAACCACGTCGGTAGGACGATAGAAATCTGGAGAAACCTCAACGAGTGTCTTGCCGATGAGTTCCTCAGGACCCTCAACGCAGATACCCTTCTCGTTCTCATTCTTGCCTTCCCACTTCAGTTCGATGCCTACGTGGTGGAAAGCCAGCTGTGCGAACTCACGAACAGAGTGCTGCTTACCTGTTGCAATCACGAAATCCTCTGGCTTCTCTGCCTGGAGAATCAACCACATACACTCTACGTAATCCTTGGCATAACCCCAGTCACGGAGAGAATCCAGGTTACCGAGATAAAGCTTGCTCTGCTTGCCCTGCTTGATACGGGCTGCAGCCAATGTAATCTTACGGGTTACGAAAGTCTCACCACGGCGCTCACTCTCGTGATTGAAGAGGATACCAGAGCAGCAGAACATATTGTATGCCTCACGATACTCCTTGACAATCCAGAAGCCATACTGCTTGGCAACTGCGTATGGAGAATAAGGATGGAATGGAGTGTTCTCGTTCTGAGGAACCTCCTCTACCTTACCATAAAGCTCAGATGTGGAAGCCTGATACATACGGCAGGTCTCGGTCAAACCGCACTGGCGGATAGCCTCCAGGATACGGAGCACACCTGTTGCATCTACGTCGGCTGTAAACTCAGGAGAGTCGAAGCTCACCTGTACGTGGCTCTGAGCTGCGAGGTTATAAACTTCGGTTGGTTTCACCTTGTTCATCACCTGGATGATGCTCATAGAGTCACCGAGGTCAGCGTAATGAAGGTGAAAGTTTGGGGTACCCTCCAAATGTGCGATGCGCTCGCGATAATCGGTAGATGAGCGACGGATTGTTCCGTGAACATCATACCCCTTACTCAACAACAATTCGGCTAAGTAAGAGCCATCCTGACCTGTGATACCTGTAATTAAAGCTACTTTTCTTTTTTCCATTTACTTCTTTATATATGATAAATTAATAAATTCGTTGCAAAAGTACGACTTTTTTCTCAGACTATCAAACTTTCTGCTATTTATTTGCCTTTTTCTCTAACATTGAACCGTCTGCGTCTCCGGCCAGTTCACTAGATACAGCATTTCCGTAGCTCGCGTAAAGGCGGTATAGAGCCAGTGGATATAATCGGGATTGAGCATATCATCCGTCATGTACCCCTGATCCACATACACATGTGCCCACTGTCCGCCCTGTGCCTTGTGGCAGGTTACGGCGTATGCGAATTTCACCTGCAGGGCATTGAAGAACTGATCCTGTCGGATGGCCTTCATCCTATCTGCCTTGAGCGGAATATCCTGATAATCCTCTTCTATCTGATGGAAGAGCTGCTCCTGCTGTTCATGGGTCAGAGCAGGTGCCTCGCTCGTCAATGTATCCAGCAGCACCGTAGCTTCCAGCTCATAATTGCCGTAATCGGGAAACTGGAGCAGCAGCGTGGCAAAGCGAAAGCCATAGAGATCGATGCGGCGGCGCACCTTCAGCACTTTCGCACGATCGCCATTCGCCAGAAAAGCAGGAATCTCGTTGCTTTGAACTTGGAACTTTGAACTTTGAACTTTATGAGTAGCAGTTCCAGGTTCTGTGCCTTCGCTCATCACCCTTCGTTCTTCAATTTCCTTTTCCTTTATCTTCTTCCTCTCTTCTTCCATCCAGTAATAATTGTTCTTCACAATCATCAGGATATCGCCCTGCGAGAGTTCCTCCTCCCTATCAAGCACCATATTGCGGATGCCCTGATTGAAGATGTTTGCACGCTTGTTGCTGCGGGTCACCACGATGGTATCGTCCAGACCCACATGGTGATAGCTGTCGGCTAGCGCCTCTATCAGTTCGGCTCCAGGCATCGGCTTGATATCCGGATAGCCAACGAAACGAATCTTCGGAAGTTGGGTAATGTCATCATGCGTAATCATCTGTCTGATCATCGTGGCATTATAGAGAATACCCGATTCCTCGCTCTGTCGGAGCACCTCGTTCAGATCACATTCATACACCTTCAGTCCATATCCCTCCAGCATCGCCGTATGCAGGGCTGGCGATTCCTCCTCGCCGACAGGAGGCAACTGCGCCTTGTCACCTATCAGCAGCAAGCGGTCGTTACGTCCCTGATACACGAAATGCACCAGGTCATCCAACAGACATCCGCTTCCGAAGCTCATCCCTCCCAATCCCATATTGGCAATCATCGACGCCTCATCTACCATGAAAAGCGTATCGGTATAGAGATTATCATTCAGATTAAACTGTCCCTCTACCCCCGAAAACGATTTTTCACGATAGATACGGCGATGGATGGTATAGGCAGGCGAACCGCTGTTCAGCGAGAATACCTTCGCAGCCCTACCCGTAGGTGCCAGGAGCATCACCTTCTGACGAATCTCCTTCAGGGTCCTGACGATGGCACCCGAGAGCGTCGTCTTACCCGTACCCGCACTACCTCGCAGAATCATCACGGCATGCGGATCTCTATCGGTAAGAAACTCAGCAAACACCTCCAGGGCATGTGCCTGTTCCTGGGTTGGCGGAAAGCCAAATTGCTGCAATATCTTATATTTTAGCTCGTCTATTATCATCAATTTGTTATTTATCCTTTAATAATTAATAATTTCAACACCAAATATTTTGCGTTGTCTCCGTTTTGCATTATCTTTGCAGAGGATAATCAAAAAAGTTGTATCAGTCTAATAATCAGCATAGTTGTTTCGACTGTTTTATTTATGGTAACGATTTAGCGAAAGTCAGACTACTCCTGCCTGCTTTACTTTGCATAATGGTTCAAACAACTCTTGCGCTTGCAAAGATATGGTATTTATTTGATAACGCCAAATATTTTAGTAGCCATGTTCGCTACAACCATAAAATATCTTGTATATCAGAAGAAATAGAGAATGTTCAGAAGTGGACATTCTCCATTGCTATTTCTCTTTCACCAAACTCAATCATTGCATTAAAAAGACTTACCTTGTTGGCATTTCGCAAATCTTCCAATGTAATATCTGCTTCTTGTATCATTCCCTTGTCCAATAGTGCGGCTCTTTTTGTGCCTGGCAATAAGGGATGTCTGGGAGTCACCCAATGTTTGCCGTCAAATATGGCAAGGTTCGTGAATGAGGTATCCGTTAAAAGTCCATGTTTGACGATGATGATGTCGTCACGGTTCCCTTTCTGTGCGACCAAGGCATTGAGGCGACTGCGGTCGGTACTTTTGTAGCCATACGTTATCGTGTCGTCTGCGACCACTTGAAGGGAGTTTATGTTTCGAATAAAATACGGAGCATATTCTACTGCTTCAACACCTTGTTCGCCATACACCACTCTCGCCTTGTAAAAATCCATGCTTTCCGTTGGATTTATCAGTTTTTCCAATGAAGGCATAGACGCATTGCATAATGAAGGAAAGAACTTACAGATCGTTCTTTCCATTCTTTCCTGATGGTATGCAAGAGCTTGTGTCTTTCCATTCACAATCTTTATTGTCTCTACGAATTGCTGTGCCATATTAAAATCAGTTCTATTCAAAAGGAAGATACACTTTTTGTAACACTTCCTCGTATTCTTTTCTGCAATCACTCTTCGAAGTAATGCCTCCTCCTGCCTTGAAATACGTTTCTATACCGTCATTTTCAAGAAAGCGTATCATTACAGCCGAGTTGAGATCACCATTATTATATATACCCATGACTCCTGTATAGAATCCACGGTCATAGCCTTCCGCCTCATGGATTATTTCCATAGTCTTGTCCTTTGGCGCACCTGTTATGGAACCTGCGGGCAACATTGCATCCAATATGTTTCCGATGTGCTTTTGATAACCAGTTGGCAACTTGCCGCTTATTTCGGAACTGGTCTGGAGAATATTCCCCTTATTGGTATGGAGCATATCAATATAACGGTATTTATCCACCCTTACATGCTCCGCCACACGGCTAAGGTCATTTCGAATCAGATCCACAATGGTAGCATGTTCGGCTGCTTCTTTTTTATCTCCCATCAACACTTGCTCTGCTTCGAGTAAGGACGCGTCAATCGTGCCCTTCATCGGATAAGAATATATCATTCCGTTCTTTATCTTCACGAATGTTTCTGGCGAGAAGCACACGAACCGTCTATTGCTATTATTGTCTATTAGTAGAATCTTATACTTGCCTTTAGCACGTAGGAAGATGTCCTCCAACGTAAGGTTGGAGTCCACAGCCACCTCACAAGTAAGGTTGGCAAGATAACTGTTTCCACGCAGGATGTTGCTTTTGACGGTTTCAAAACTTTTCGTGTAATTTTCAAAATTTGGCTCAAACACTTTCCACGTCGGATGTTTGGTAGCCGAAGAGAGTGACTGCCGTTTTACATTGGTTATACCCTCAAAGTCATAAAGGCATTCATCGATAGCTATTTCAGACAGCTTCCGTATGTATGCTTCCGAACCTGCATAGTTGATGACAAAAAGGAAAGGCTCCTTTTCGTTAGCCAAATGATTGATACGGTCTATAATATTTTGTTTCATTGTCTTACATTTTAAAGTTACTGAACCATCTGTCCATTATCTTATATCTTAGTTGAGCATTCTTGTTTGTTGGCATACTTATGCGATTTTACATGAAAATTGCAAAGATAGCTATTCCTTCGCAATATCATTCTTTTTTTGCGATAAAAAAAGTAAAAAATGGAGAGATGTTGTTGAAAATCCAACTTCATCACTCCTTTGTTATTTATTGGTGTTCACTTTATATATAACACTAATGTTGTTGTAACCTTTAGGACTAACCTCCATATATATAATCTTATGCGCCACAAAAAAAGCATGGCGCAAATCACTGCGCCATGCCCCAATAAAAGAAAACCTTATAGTCAAAATAGAAATTAGCGATTCTAATTCTTGTTCTGGTACTAATCTTTTTCTAGTACTTTGCATTCTGAGGGTCGAAGTTGGTCCAACCGCTCATCCAGTTGTTGCTGCCATCGAAGGCTCCAATGTAGGTTACGGTGTCGAAACCTGTCCAGCCAGCGAAACTTGCGGCACCAAGCAATGGGCTTCCTGCGATAGGAGTATAGCCATCTGCACCAACCAATGAAGTCCATGAATCAAAATACTTGTTGCTCTGCTCTGAGAAGAAGAAGGTGTTGCTGTATGACTTCTGATTCTTGTCGATATCCTTCTTGTTCGCTGCATCGTAGAGATAATCCTCATACTTCTTGTTGGCATCAGTACCAACGGCATCCATACCAGCGAAATATACATTCTGAAGCTTGAACTTGCCATCCTTGGCATCCTTCACGGTTTCACCCTTCTCACCATCAACAATCAAGCCGATAGGCCAGCCTAAGGCTACAGAGTTGATGCAGTTGAGGTTAGAAGAACGACGAATCTGCATGGCTGACTGGAACTTGCCGAGAGCTGAACCATTGTTTGGATTGTATGCTCCGGCAGTGATATAATCTGTGGTGTTCTGGAACTTAGAATCCAATACCTTAGGACCTACAAAGGTGATGTTAGAGAAGGTTGCCTTGGTACGAGGATCCACGGTTGCACCATCAGCACAGTTGTCGCTCTCGAAACCGTTGCTCTGAGAGGTATCGGCTATCTTGCTGTCGCGCAGAGAAAGACCATACTGCACCTTTCCTGAGAAACCATTATCGGTATCGAAATCATCATCCCAGCCCTTGTAGGCTACGAGATACTTGCAGTTTACTGTACCGCCAAACCACTCGAAGGAATCATCATTGGAATAAGATACCTGAACGTGGTCAATCTCTGTGCCTGAACCTACAGAACCTAAGGTTAAACCATTAATCTCCTTATCCTTCTGGAATGGATAACCGGCAAACTCAATGCGTACATAACTCAAGGCTCCTGAGTTGTCAGCATCATCTGCGCCACCATGCTTGGTACGAGGACCACCCTCTATCTGCTGCTCAGTCTGGTTGTTCTTAGCCTTGCCGCAGAGAATGATGCCACCCCAGTCGCCAGGCTTCCTGCTACCGGCAGCCTCTTCAGATGTAAAGACGATAGGCTCGGTGGCTGTACCCTTGGCGATGAGTTTGCCGCCACGCTCTGCGATGAGTGCCGCCTTGGTCTGCTTGTCGCCCTTGATGATAGTTCCCGGCTCGATGGTAAGCTCAGCACCATCTGCAATATATACCCATCCCTTGAGGAGATAAGTGCCTTTCTTCAAAGTCTGCTTGCCTGTGAAGACGAATTCCTGGTCGCCGTTGCCAATCTGTGTTCCGTTGGCGTTTTCCTTGTCATCTGTTCCGAAGAGGATGTGGTCGCAAGCCTTCAAGCCACCATTGGTTGTCCACTTGTAAACTACTTCTGATCCAGGATTTGGAGAAGGAGTTGGATCGTCATTGTCACTGCTGCAGCTGCTCAACATGGCAGATGCTGCGAGGATGCCCATGCATCCTAAAAAATACATCTTGTTCATCATTGTTTCCTGTTTTATTAAACAAATATCTAATATTATCTTTCTTGAAATTCTACGGATAGTCTCTAAAATTTATAGATTGCCTGCAAACCGATGTTTCTGCCCGGCTTGTAGCATCTTGCTATTTCTTCTACTTCCTTCTTGCTTCCGTCGCTATACGTTACATCGGCAAACTGCTTGTAATATATCTTTTCTGCAAGAAGATCCCTTACGTTGAGCTTCAGCTCCAGATGGTCTCCGAATTTCTTAGCCAGCGAGAAATCGATGGTATTGCGGGGCATCTCGTAGCTGTGAGGCACTCGGGCGTTGGAGTCATCGCCTGTGCTTCCCTCGCTTCTGCCCACACCGATGATTCGCTTGCCTATGCGGTTGTAAAGCAGGGCGATATCCATCTTTAATGGCTCGTTCTTATAGAAGATGCCGGTGTTGATAAGGTATGGCGACTGACCCTGCATCGGTCTGTCTTCCTCTTTCGAACCCTTTTCAAACTGCACCTTGCTCTTGATGAGAGCACCGTTAAACGACCAACTGAAATCCTTCAATCCTATGAATCCGAGATTCTTTCTGATATCCAGCTCCACACCATAGTTGTTGGCACTCTTCGCATTCTTGTAAGAGTAAATCAAGTCAGTGCCACCTGCCACCGTATAGGTCCACTCGATAGGAGAATCGAAGTGCTTGTAGAAGACTGCCAGCGAAATGAGCTCTCCACGGGATGGATACCACTCATATCGCAGGTCGAGGTTATCGACATAACAGTTCTTCAACTCAGTGTTTCCCTGCACATTGCTGGCAAGGTCGAAGTCGTAATACACCGACGACGATACTTCACGGAATTCCGGGCGGTTAATACTGCGGCCATACGACAGTCGCACCTGGTGCTGGTCGTTGATCTTATATGTTGTATTGAGAGATGGAAAAACATCATCGGTCTTGTAATGACGGCTCGATTCACTCTTCTCGTAGTCACGGGAATTGGAGATGAGTTCCATATCATTATGCTCGAAGCGGACACCGGCGTGGATGCCGAGTTTGCCAAAGGGGAGAGACAACGCCAGGTATCCTGCGCCTAAGGTGTTGTGTCCGCGGTAGTTGTTGCGCATCTGCTTTTCCTCCAGAAGATACAGCTTGTCGTAACCCATGTTTGCCTCGCTGGAGAGCAGGGTTGGGATGTCGCTGTGGCGGAAGTCGGATGGCAGGTTGTTATCTGAAACATTCCAGTTGTAGATGAAGTTGCGGGTCTGGTATTCTCGGCTGCGATACTCCCCGTAGGCACCCACTTGCAAGTCTGGCTCAAAGTTGCCAAACTTGAAGTGGTGCTTGTCATTTACACCAAGAGAGAGAATGTGTTCGTCGAGTTGAGTCCACTCGCGGGATATGTCGTTGCCGGTGCTCAGGGCATAAACGCCCGATTCTAGAGCATCGTCGATGAGGTATCTACGACGGTCAGGCAAATGGCGGTTGGCATACGCATACCCGATACTCCAGTCAAGGGCATCGCTAGTGAAGGTGTGCTTACCGGTAAGCTGACCGTTATATGTAGTTCTACTGCGGTAGTAATACTCTGCGCTTCTCTCCAGGTTCGACTGGGCGCTCACGCCATCACGCCAGGTATATCGGCTGGTAGCCAACTGGTTGAAGATGTTCTTGAGCTGATACTTGTGATTGCCATCCTTGGAAAGGAAGGTGAAGTTGAGCATTGCTCCGAGTCTCACGTTATTATTATACTGATCGTCAATAGAGTGACGAAGATAGTTTGGCTTGTCGTTTGCCGCATCATAGATTCCATAGAGATTGTTCTCCATATTCTCGTAGGTGCGGTATTCGTTGGTATAGTTCAGGGCGGCGAGCATGCCGAGTGTTCTTCCGCCGAGCATCCAGCGCTGGTTCAGGCTGACTGCCAGTTTCAAGTCGCCCAAAGGCTTCTTGTTCTTGATGAGCCAATCATTATTGAATCCGTTGCCCAGGAGCGAAGTAGCATAATCGCCCACCGGTTTTCCGTTGGCATCGAGCTGTGGATTCAAGTCAGCATGGATGCCCCCATTCAGGTTTCTCAAGCCATTATCGAACCCAAGGAAATCGGTTCCGGAACCTTTTGAGTAAGAAAAGTCCTTGAAGGCAGAAGATGTATTCCAGTTTCCGCCCACGGCGATGTTGAAACTGTTTTCTGCCGGAATCTCCTTGGTGTTGACGATGATGAAACCGCCTGAGTAATCAGCGGGATATTCAGCCGTTGGCGACTTCACGATGGTAAGGTTGTCAATCTGCGAACTTGGGATGATGTCGAAGGAGAATGCCCTGGAATCAGCCTCAGAACTAGGCACTGCTCCTCCGTTCATCCACACATTGTTGTAGCGCTGTGACAATCCGCGAACCATCACGAATTTATCGGCGATGAGGCTCACGCCTGGCACTCGGCGTATCACCTCACCCGCATTCGTATCCTGAGTTCTGGATATTTCCTGTGCCGAAACATTACTCACGATGACGGGACTGCTTTTGGCCACCTGTATCATTGCCGCATCCGTATTACGCCTTTCCACTGCGGTAACGGTCACCTCTTTCAGCTGCTGTTCATCAGGTTGCAGCGCGATCACCTGGTCTGCGTCCTTCGCCTGAACCCCGTCAATTTTTTGAGTCTTATATCCTACATAATTTATATATAGTGTATATTTCTTGTCTTTATCCAATCCATCAATCTGGAAGTTTCCGTCGATGTTGGTGATAGCCTTCACGTTGGTTCCATCCACAGTGACGACTGCACCGATGAGTGTCTCTTTCGATTTCCGGTCGATAACCACACCCTTAATCTGTTGCGCCCACGTTGGCATGCTAGCCGCCGAGAGCAATCCTAATACAATAATTCCCCTTTTAGCATTCATAACCTATATCGTTTGATTACGGTTGCAAAGGTACGGCAGTATTATTACATTGCGATTGCGATGAGATTGAAAGGCATTGACGAAGCTGCGACAATGGTGTTACGGTTGCAATAACTAAAGATATTTAAATATTTAACCCGATATTTGGAGATAAATAAAGGAGTCCACTTTAAAAAGTAGTTTTTGGTTCTTTTTCCTACAAAATACCATTTGATTATCAGGTGGTTACGTACATATAAAGATATACTATTTATGAGAGAACGCCAAAAAAATCCGTAGCCACATTGACTACATTTGAAGAATTTCATGACTTTTACCATTATTCTTTAATACGATAACATTAAGCTACAAATACATAATAATGGTTGCTGACCTGTGATGTAATAATGGAAAAACACAAATATTTTACATCCTCAAAAACTCCGTGAATCATTATATTCTCGGGCAGGTGCAGCTGTGATAGAGATTTACTCGACGTGTTTCGATTTTTATCGTTAAAAATACCCGAGTCATAACAAAATTTTTTATTAATTGAATATCAGTGGGTTAAGCACTTTAAAAAGCGTAACTGCTAACGATTTAGAAACGAGCTATATTCTTTTTCTTTCACAACTTTGCAATATACAAAGAACGCTTTGATTATAAGTGTAAAGATAAATTGAAATTTTGAAATACAATTATTTTTGCTCATTTTTTCACTTTCTTTAATGGATTTCCTTGGCAAGCCCTTTGGCACTTTACCTACTTCAAGGTATTGCAAATATACACCGATTTTCGTACCTTTGCAGCCGATTTTGAATATTCAAACCAAGATGAGGCTACGATATGCTTATGTGTCTGTGCTTTTGCTCATGTCCTTCTCAACAATAGCAAATGTATGGGCATCATCTTCCCTTTCTCCTGACGGAAGGGCTTTCTCTTATGCTGTGTCGAGTGATACAGTAAGGGAGAGTCGTGCCTTGTCAGAGGGCGATGGCGACTCTGTGGAAACGCAAAAAGAAGATTCCATCTTTAAGACGCTCAACCTCGGCGAAGTGGTGGTTACTGCTGCCATGAAGGAGGTGGAGATGAAGGGCGATACCACAGTTATCAATGCCAATGCTTTCCAGACTCCCGAAGGAGCATACCTCGAAGAACTCTTGAAGCGAGTGCCTGGATTGGAATACGACAAGCAGAACAAGACGATAACATATAATGGTCTTCCCATCTACGAAATCAATGTCAATGGCGAGAGTTTCTTTGGCGGCAACAGCACCCTCGCCCTCGAAAACCTGCCAGCCAAGTTGGTGAGCAAAATCAAGGTGTATGACAAGCGGAGCGAACTGGAGAAAATCACCAAGGTGCGCAAGGGCGGCGAAAACTATGTGCTCGACTTGCAGACCAAGCGAGAGTTCAACGGCACGCTGATTACTTCGGCTGGCATAGGCAGGGGCAACAACGAAAAGAAGGAAGCCGAGTTAATATCCAACCTCTTCCGCCAGACTGGCGATAACATCTCCGTGATAGCTCGAAGTGGCAACCGATACATGACTTCTCGTTATCCCGACAACCGACAGGACAACGTGGCGATGAACTTTGCCAAGAAGTTCTCCAAGCGATTCACCCTCTATGGCAACATGATGTACAATCATTATGCCAGTGGCAACGAGAGCACCCTATATAGCGAGCAATATCTCACCACAGGCAACCGTTACCAGAACTCGGCATCCACCAGCACCAATCGCAACACGATGGGCAATGGTTCGTTGGGCATGAGGTGGAGCTTGGATGACAAGACCTATTTTAATATAGGTGGAAACTTCAGCAAGTCGAAGAGCGACAACACCAGCGACAGCCAGCAATCCACCTCTTCAGAAGGCGATGAGCGTATCAACAGCATCACGAGAAATTCGGATTCGAAGAGCGACAGCCATTCGTTCTCCGTCAATGCCGACATCACCCGAGTGTTCAACGACAAGGGTACGAGCATCAGTCTCACGGGTAGTTACTCCGACAGCAAGAGTACCAACGAGTCACATTCCCTTTCCGAGACCACTTACTATCAGTTGGAGAGCAGTCTGGGTGGCGATTCCGTGCTTTATCGCAACCAATACCAGCACTCCCCCTCCACCAATCGTGCCTATTCCGTAGGTATCAACTTGACGCAACCCTTGGCTGAGAACTTGCGCCTGCAACTCGGTTATCGCTATTCCGCCAACCGACAGGTGAGCGACCGAAGTACTTACGAGAGCGAGGTGTATATGGATAGCCTAAGCAACCACACCCTGAGCAAGACCATTACCCACGACCTCAGCCTCTACCTCAATTATGATGGCAAGCAATGGGAGGCAAATGCAGGAGTGTTGATGCAGCCCGAGCGCAGGAGTCTTGACCAAAAGACCGGCTTGCTCCACGCCGACACGGTAAGGACGAGTGTGAACTGGAACCCACAGTTGAATGTGTCATGGCATCGGGGCAAGACTCGCTTCGAGCTGAATTATGACGGTAGTAGCCGACAGCCCGACCTCGGTAGCTTGATGTCGCTCACCGATAATAGCGACCCGCTGCACATCACCCATGGCAATCCTTCGCTCAAAGCATCCTATAATCAGAATTTCCGATTGACAGGTAGGAACACGCGCCTCGGGCTTTCGGGCGATGTACACTTTAGCAACACCTATAACAGTCAGACGCAAGCCGTCTTTTACAACCTTGCCACTGGTGGCACGGAGACTTATCCTGTGAATGTGAATGGCAACTGGAACATGCGTGCCAGTCTTCGCTATCAGAAACGATGGAAGAAACTGTTCAATCTCTCCGCTCGCACAGGTGCCAACTTTAGCCAAAGTGTAGCCTTGGTGAACGAGGGGAAGAGCGAGGAGCCAGACCGCAGCGTCACCCACAATACGTCGTATAATGCCAACCTTCGTTTGGGTTATCAGCCGAAATGGGGAGGCTTCGACTTGCAGGGCGATTGGCGTTACCGCCATGCCACCAACCAGCTTCGTAGTACGTCCAACTATACCCGAAGTTACAACTTTTCGCTGAATACTTACGCAGAACTTCCTCTTGGCTTCCAAGTCAAGAGCGATGCTGCATACTCTTTCCGTAACGGCACCAACATCAAAAAAGGCGAAGACGACCAAGTGGTTTGGAACTTAGGGGCATCTTGGCGATTCCTCAAAAAGAAGCAAGCCGAGCTTTCGCTCTATTGGTCAGATATTCTCAGCGACAAGAAAAACTATTATCGCAATGTTACCGCCACAGGATTGACGGAAAGCCGTACCTCACAAATTGGCAGCTACTTCATCATCAGTTTTAAGTATCGGCTGAATAAGCAACTGTGAAAAACATATTGAAAATCTTAGATATGTTATGATTTCTCAACAAGACAGATGAGAAACCCTATAAATCATAATAAATTAGTATTGCACATTATTTAATAAATATGTACCTTTGCAGCCACAAATTAAAGGTAATATTTTGATTAATTATAAACATTTAAAAGAATAATAAAACAATGAAAATTTTAAAGAATTTTATCGGTCTCGCTGCAATAGCTCTCTGCCTCGGCTTCGCTTCTTGCAGCAGCGATGATGATGCGCCTTCTTATAGTGAGGTGGCAGTTGACAATTCTCAGCTCAAAACCCTTCTCGAAAGCAAAGGATATACATTCGACGAGAACGGCAAGTTGCTCCTTGACGACAAAGCAAACAGCACCACATCTCTCGACCTTTCAGGCACAAAGGTTGATACCGCCGCCTTGAAGGAACTTTCTGTTTTTCCTAATTTGAAAGAGTTGAACCTTAGCAGCAATGGCTATGGTCCAGTTTTCCATATCGCTTCACTTCCTTCACAGATTACAGGTCTTGACTTGCAAGGCAATGACATCTATGACTTCGACGGCTTGGTAACAGCCAAGGTTGAGAATGATGAGGTGAAAGCTACTATCCTTCATGAGTTTACAAAACTTTATCTCCCTGCTTCCTGCAAGTATAATGTAGAGGATTTGATGCCTTTCTATACAGAGAATGAGGCAGAGAATAAGACTGTTGACATGCAAATGGTTAATGATAAGGGTTCTTTGGAGAAGTATAATACTTTGAGAGAGATTCCAGATACTTACTTTGCAGCTTATTTGAAGATGAACTTTAGTTCGGTTTTCACTTCTGACGGAAAGTTGGACATCAGCAAACCTCTCGGTCTTGAAGACAGAGGACGCAATATTTTCTTGCAGTATGACACACAATATGCAGATATTGAAAAAATTGCTTCTATCGAAGGAATAGAATATTTTGTGAACAATCCTTTTTATGAGTCTTTTTATGTGTACATTGATGTTCAGACAAGTACAGAAGAAACTAAGCAATTTGAATGTCACAGATTATCTCCAAGACAAAATGTCAAAGGCTTGGTCGTAAAAAAGACAAATTTTATTGGAGGACTAGATTTGAGCGACGCAACTGCTCTTTCTTCTTTAGGAATCAGTAACAATCCGTCTGTAACATCTTTGGATTTGACAAATACGGCTTTTCTTAATCAGGAAATAAAGGATTTTGATGCAACCATGTCAAACTTGTTAGATTGCAGAGATTGTAAGAATCTTGAGGAAATAAAAATCAACCTCAATAATAAAAAGGTTACATCTCAAATTATTTTGGCAAACTTGCCTAAATTAAAGGCTATTAATTTACAAAGTATTGAAGCAATAGGCGATTTGGCTCTTTGTCAATTACCAAACTGTGAAATTATTTATCCAATTAATTTGATTGCATATTATCGTAGTTCTAACAACAAGTTGTACGATTTTGAATCCAATCCACGCAGAAAGGTTTATTTCACTGTGTCACAAGATGTTTTAGACAAAGAAAGTACAAAGAACTTTGTCCAGACCTACTCTGCTCACTTGCAGAATGACAATAGTACATATTCAGAATATAATCCAGTAAACTGGAATTAAATTTAATAACAATTTAATTTTTTATTTATTATGTTTAAAAAAACACTTTTAATGGCGATTGCCTTCATCAGCATGATGGTTTTCGCAAGTACTGCATCAGCTCAGACAACTATCTATGGTTGCTTGGACAAAGTTTACATAAACAAGGACAAGAATCCTGTACATCAGAATGATGTTTCTCCTGCTCTTAACACAACCTTGACTCCTAATGGTGATGGTTCATACAAGTTGGAGTTGTCAGAGTTCAAAGTTGGCAAAATGCCTGCAAAGTTGAAGGTTGTTGCTAACAAAGTTGTTCTTGATGGTTCTACAGTTAACGAGTGTGACAATGCTATTATTTTGAGCTTTGGTGCAGGCTTGAAGTTTGACGCAACTATTGAGGGATCTTATGATGCCTCTACAGGGAAGTTGGAATACACTGTAAAAAGTGTAGATGCGTCCTTCCTCGGTGTGGACTTCGATACTGAGGTTCATTTCACAACAGAATGTACAATAAAATAAATTAACTTAGGTCTTTCCCTTAAAATATAAGGGAAGACCTTTGTTTGTTACATGATGAAAGCAAACTTCAAGAAAAACATCGCCTTCCTATCTTTGCTTTTTTTCGCTGTTTTTGCATTTTGTTCTTGTTCTTCTGATGAAGAAATCACTAACTCTGATGCAAATTCTGAACTTGTGAAAGAGGCAACAAACTATCTCAATGGCGAGATTGTACTTAGTACAAATGCAACGATGAATGGAGTGAACAAAACCCTTTTACCAGAGGGATGTCCTACAAAGTTTAAGTTTGAGTGGAGTAAGACTGACGCACAAACATTCACCATTTCTTTGCTTGACTTCACGGTCGGAAACATGGGAATGATTATCAATTTTAAGTGTGATGTCAAGACCATGGTTCTCAACTCTTGGGAGCAGAAAGAATATACAGGTGATGGTTGGATAAAGTTTAAGGGTGAAGATGGCTCTGTATGGGGTACAGATACAGATGGCTCTGCATCAAGTGCAAAAGGCAGTAGCGTGCAAGGCTATTACAATGCCAAAACACACGAAATTCAGTTCATCGTAAACTATAACATGATGAATGTACGTTCAGAATGTTTCTTGCAAACAATAGACAAGAATCGCATCAACAATTATGCAGCTGAATTTGAACAGTACGAAAAAGACTTGGCTGCGTATAAAAAGGAGCACGGAATCAAATAAGAGACTGTAGCTTATATATAAAAGGAAAGAGGGATATGCCCAGACATGTCTCTCTTTCTTTTTGCAAGTAAAAATGAAGGGAAGAGAAACAAGCCATAGCGAGGCTGAAATCGTGTAAGAAATTGGAAAAAATAGAATAGCAATATAAATGAAGACAATTAGAAATGTAATGCTCATCGGCTTACTGCTGATACTCGCACTCCCTGTCGCTGCACAGCGAAAGGTGAAGTTCGGTATCTTCGACAAAGCCACTGAGCAGCCAATCATCGGCGCAGTCATCACCTACGCCGACAACGAGAAATTGAAGTCGCCACAGCGTGTTGTTACCAACATGGATGGTGAGGCTACCATCTCGGTGCCTCAGAGTGACAAGTGTTATTACCAGGTGGTATCCGTGGGTTACAACCCGCTGAAGGGAACCATCGGAAACGACAGCTCCCTCAAGCTCTTCATGACCGAAGACGTGATGAAGGTGAACGAGGTGGTGGTTACTGGTTCCCGTACCGCCCGACCTATCAAGCTCTCGCCAGTGAGCACGCAGGTAATCGGCGGTAAGGAACTGGTAGATGCAGGCTATGCCGACTTGACCAAGGCGCTGCAGCAGGAGACCCCGGGTATGAACATCCAGAAGGTGGGTTTCGGCAACGAAATTTCCATGCAGGGCTTGGATGCCCGCCACGTGCTCTTCCTGCAGGATGGCGAGCGATTGACGGGCGACATGGCGGGTAACCTCGACTATGAGCGATTCAACCTCCATGCCATCGACCGCATCGAAATCGTGAAGGGTGCCAGCAGTACCCTCTATGGAAGCCGTGCATCGGGTGCCGTCATCAACCTTATCACCAAGAAAACCACCAAGCCTATCGATATTCAGGCTGGTGTACGCTGGGGACAGATGAACGAAACCAACTACAAGAATCCATCCCAAAAGGATTTCCTGTATATGTTTGAGAAGAATGCCGACCGCCCGAACCTGCAGAGCTGGGTGTCGGCAGGATTCAATGCAGGCAAGGTAACTTCGCAGACGGATGTGTGGTATTCTTCAAGCGATGCCTTCTACATGTACCAGACGGAGAACGACAAGAAGGTCTATACCCAAGAGGCGAACCCTTGGCTCGACCACGACGTGACCATAACCAGCGTGGCTTCCCGTCCGCCAATGAGCATCGAGGGTACAGAGCATATCTCGGTATCGCAGAAGGTATTCTACGACCCTTTCAAGAATCTGGAGATTCTTGCCTACGGTAGTGCGTTCTATATGAATACCTACGACCTCATTCAGGATATGACTTTCAGTCAGGCGCGTGACTGGACGGCTGGAACCAAGATTAAGTACTCCTTCAAGGATTGGTTCAAGATTACCGCCTCCCTTCATGGCGACTTCTACGACCGCTTCAAGCGTCACGAGCGTATCGACGAGCGTACCAAAGTGTATAAGAGCCGTATCTTCCAGCCTCGCCTCTCCATCACCTCGCAGAAGATCGAGGGCCACGACCTCATCCTCGGCATCGAGCACCTGAGCGATGACCTGACGAGCGACCGATTCAACGGCGATGCCTCCCACATCATGCGCACCCGTTCGCTGAAAGAGACGGAGGCTTTCCTGCAGGACGAGTGGACGATGAACGACCACTGGATGGTTTCGGCAGGTGTGAGAACCAACTTCAGCCGTGCCTTCGGACTGATGGCGATGCCTAAGATTGCCTTCAAGTGGAGTCCGTCGGATCACTGGGCATGGAGAGCCAACTACTCGATGGGCTACCGTTCGCCAAGCATCAAGGAGCTGTTCTTCAACTGGGACCACCTCGGCATGTTCATGATTAAGGGTAACGAGGACCTGAAGCCTGAGAAGAACAACTACGTGAGCCTGGGCACAGAGTACTCGAACGACAACTTCTTCATCTCGGGCAATGTATATGGCAACTTCTTCCGCAAGAAGATTGAGGGTGTATGGCGCATCTACGACATGCAGTATAACTTTGAATACACCAACCTCGCCAAGCAGAACCTCATCGGTTTGGAAGCCATCATGCGCTGGCACTTCCTCAACCACTTCACGATGAATGCCACCTACAGCTACGTGAACGTGAGCAAGACGGATGGCATCCAGGTGAACACCACTTCACCTCATGCTGCTACGGCGAGCCTTGACTATAAGTACAACAAGAAGAACTACCGACTGGGCGCCACCTTCTCGGCAAGCTACATGGGTGAGAAGAAGTTTGATGTGCAGGACCGACTCTCTGTAAACGGCGAGAGCCACGATGCCTACTTCCGCTGCCAGTTGCCACAGTATGTATTGTGCAACCTGTCGGTGATTCAGACCTTCTATAATAAGGTAAAGGTAACGGTGGGTGTGGATAACATCTTTAACTATGTGCCAAAGACCCTGGGTTCGGGCATCACCATGTTTAACGTGCCAGCCACGGCAGGAGCCAAGGCGCATGTGCAGGTGGAAGTGTTGATAGATGAATTGGTAAAAGCATTTAGAAAGAAGAAATGATGAAGAAAGCATTACTATATATAATAGGTATGGCAGCCGCAATGACGAGCTGCGTATCTTATGAGGCAGAGGACTTTACAGGTCATACCTTGCCCCGAAAAACAGGTTATAGCACGGGGGTTACCAACGACTGGCTCTATTTTGACCTGAAGACGGGACATCGCTATAATGTGCTGAATCCTAACCAGAGTGTCATCGCCTTTATAGATGGCAAGCCGATAGAGGAGTATTTCCATTATAAAGGTACAACTAAACTCGTAAAGTATTGGAGCGAAGGTGTGCAGAAGAACATCTTCGAGGATGCAGAGCGTGATGCAAACGGTGATACCATCTTTACCAAGAATCAAGCTACAGGCAAGTTAACCTATAAGACGGTGAAGCGCCAGGCAAGCAGCATTCTGGTGATGGAGAACATGGAGGATGACCCCAATACGATGGCTTATCCTGCTACGGAGTGGGACCTTGCCTTTGACGGCTACCAGCTGCGAACCAACAGTGGAACAAGCGGCATAGGCAAGGGCGGTGCTGCCGACCTGGGCTATGGCGAATATGACAAGTGGACGAGCAAGGCGCAGGTGGATGCTTATCTGGCTGAACACAATATGACCTTCGCCGTGGATGATTCGGCAAGTGTCTATGTCACCATGTCGCGGGAAGACTGGAACAAGTATTGCATCGCCAACAAACTGGATATGAACAAGAACCCTTGGTTCGACCCGAACAATGGACCTGCCAAGCAGTTGGTAAGCGGCAATCCGGTGCTCGAAAAGGCAATGACCTTCTCTGGTCCACCTCCAGTATATACTCCTTCTTTCCATACCTACGTAATCCGTTCGTGGGATGGCGAGAGATATTACAAGCTCCAGATTATCTCCTGGTATGATGCCAATGTGCAGATAGGTGATGAAGGAGGAAGAATCAGTTATTACTTAGATGAATTAAAGTAAACATTAAACATCATGAAACAATTGAATTGGTGGAAATCCATCGCTTCGTTCCTCGTGGTACTCTTTACCATGCCGTTGGGACATGCGCTGATGATGATAATGGATAAGACGATGACTCCTGAAGCTGTGCATTACTCAGCCTTCTTCATGGGGTTGGCAGGTCTTATCATGGTAGTAATCGGTGTCTTCGTAAAGGGAGACACCAAACAGACTCTTTGGGGACTTTTCGGAGGTCTGCTTTTCTGGACCGGTTGGATAGAATTCCTGTTCCAGTACTATGCTACCCGCTGGGGTACACAGCCGGAGATGGAGAATGGTGAAGTTGTGACTCGCCCTGAATACCTCATCCTCCCTGCCACCTTCGGCATGTGGATGATGGTGATGGTGCTCTACATCTTCTCAACCAAAAACGGATGTAATTTCATCAACTGGTGGCAGCGTGTTCTCTTCCGTTCCCGCAAGAACGAGATTGCTGCCCGTCCGATGACACATCATACAAGTATCGTCACCTTCATGGAACTGAACATGATTCTCTGGACCAGCTATCTCCTGTTGATGTTCTGCTACGACAAGAACTTCCTCGGCGACCATCATCCTGTAACTTCGGTTGTTGCCGCAGCTTGTCTGATAGGTAGTTTCTTCATCTTCCGAAAGCAGTTGCGTTTGAGCACATGGGGAGCCAATATCCGTATGGCTATCGCAACGGTTGTCGTGTTCTGGGTACCTGTGGAAGTGCTTGGTCGCTTGGACTTTTTCAAGGAGATTTGGATTGAGCCGGAGAAGTATACTACCCAGATGATCTGCATCCTCGTTGCATTCGTGGCATTGCTTTTGTATATCATGATAGCTGCAAGAAAGAAGAAGACACATGAGTAACAGAAAACTATATTGGTGGAAATCCATAGTATCGATGGGTGTGATTTTAGGAAGCATGCCCATCGTTCATTTGGTGGCACGAGTGCTGAAGGACAATTACGACGGCACGCAGTTATTGGGTGCTGGCATGGCAGTGGGATTCGTGGGCTTGGTGATGGTGGTGGTCGGTGTTTTCGTCAAGGGACAGACTCGCCAGACCTTGCTCGGACTCATTGGTGGTATGTTCTATTGGACAGGCTGGGTGGATTTTCTCTTCATGTATTATGCCCATCGTTGGGGAACACATGCCGAGATTGACCCCACAACGGGAGAGGTGTTGAGCCGCCCTGAATATCTTCTGCTCCCTGCCACCTTTGGCTTGTGGGCAATGGTGATGTTGCTCTACATCTTCTGTTCCCGAAATGCCTGCAACTTCCTCAACTGGTGGCAGACGCTCTTCTTGGGGAAGAACAAGCGACTCATCGCCGCTCGCCCGATGACACGCCACACCAGCATTGTTACCTTCATGGAAATCAACACAATGCTCTGGACTTGCTATCTCCTGCTGATGAACCTCTACGATCCTCAATTGTTTGGTCGTGAGAGTCCAGTCACCTTCGGTGTAGCCTTCGGTGCCTTGCTTTCCGCCCCATACGTATTTCGCAAGCAACTCCACTTGCAATCGTGGGGAGCAAACATCAGAATGGGTACGGCAACGGTCATCGTGTTCTGGATAGCGGTAGAGGCATTTAATCGCACGGGCATCATCGGGAAACTCATTGCACATCCGAGCGAATATCCTTGGCATTGGGTGGTAATGGTGATAGAACTTTGTTTCTTGGCAGGAAAGATTGTCAAGGATGCAAGGGCGAAGAAAGAAAAGAAATAAGATAGATAATCAGATAAGGAAATCAATGAAGAAAGGAACTTGGAGAAAACAACATAAATGGCTTGGTATCGGCTTGAGCTTCTTCATGCTGATGTTCTGCGTGTCAGGCATCCTGCTCAATCATCGTTCACTCATCAAGGAGGTGAACGTGAGCAGGAAGTACCTGCCAAGTCGTTATGAGTTTCGGAATTGGAATGGTGGATTGCTACGAGGCACGCTTGACATTGGCAAGGATTTAATGGTAGATTCCATGAGGAATGGGGATTCTTGTCGCCAACTGTTGCTTTATGGCAATGGTGGCATCTGGCTTACCGACTCCAAGGCTTCCTACTTCAAGGATTTCAATGAGGGGTTGCCAGAAGGTGCAGATTATCGTCAAATCAAAAATGTCATAAGGCTTGATAATGGAAGGATATTTGCTGTCTCACCTTTCGGGCTTTATCGCTATGGAGTGCATAACAAATGGCATGAGGTGAATATGTCACTGGAGGATGAGGAGAAATTTACGGACATCGCTTCGCATGGCGACACCCTTGTAGTGCTCAGTCGTTCCTTTGTCTATACCTCGCTTCCTCCTTATAAGACTTTTAAGCGCATTCAACTTCATGCGCCAAAGAATTATGACGGCCAAGTAACTGCCTTTCGTACCGTTTGGCTACTCCATAGTGGAGAACTTTTCGGAATAACAGGAAAGATTGTGGTTGATGCCATAGCCATTATTCTTGTGGTTCTCTGTATTACGGGTATCGTCTTTTGGCTGAGACCGAAGCGAAAGGCATTACTGCAAACCTCGCTTCATCTGCATGACAGAATCGGGCGATATACTATCATACTTGCGCTCTTGATTGCACTGACGGGTTGGTGTCTCCGCCCTCCTGTGATGATAGCATTAGTGTTAAGCAAGATTCCGTCTATCCCAGGCACAACACTCAGAAGCAAGAATCCTTGGAACGACAAGCTCCGCATAATTCGTTATGATGAGAGCTGCCATGATTGGCTGTTATCCTCATCGGAAGGATTCTATTCATTGAACATCAAAAATGCTACAGTGAAAATTATTACTTCTGTTCCACCTGTCAGCGTGATGGGATTGAATGTATTACAGAAAGATGCAAATGGTAGATGGCTTTGCGGTTCATTTAGCGGCTTGTTTGTTTGGGACAGACGACAAGGAACTGCTACCGATTACTTTACGAACAAACCTGCACCGAATGAAGCAGAAGCACCATTCGGAAAGAAAGCTGTCGCAGGTATGAGCCAAGACTTTTCCACCCCTGTCGTAGCGGAATATTACGAGGGAACAAACTTTGCCACTCAACCTTCGAGCATGAACCAACTTCCGATGTCGCTTTGGAATGTGGCATTAGAGGTGCATAGTGGCAGAATTTTCATTGGAACGATAGCCACATACATATTCATCTTTGTTATGGGCATTCTTGCGTTTTGGTGCTTGTGGTCGGGCTATAAAATTAGGTTAAAAAAGAAATAACATTGCACAAAATCCAATTCTCTTTAAATGCGAAAACAAACTGATGGTGGCGAGGTAAAAATACATAAATATTGGAATTTATATACGTTTTTTAATGTATTGCACCTTATCTTTGCTTATCGGAAATCATCCATAACCAAAGTAATAGAAATAGAAAATGGCAAAGAGCAAAAAAGACTTTACATTACTTCTCATTGCGCTCTTTTGCAGTTCTTTGGCTCATGCACAAAAGCAAGTTCCTACAGAACGGAAAGATTCCATTGACAATGGAAGTAATATTATAAAGATCGTTGGAAATCATTCCAACAAGGGGGCGGCCAACAACGCCCTCGACGTGTTGAGTGGTCAGGCTGCTGGTGTCAATGTGACATCCAACGGTCTGGATCGTATGGCTATGCTCAATAGTGTGCGAGTACGTGGTACAACCTCCATACTGCAAAGATGTCTGGATCTGAACAAAAAGCTGAAGCAGAACAAGGGCTACGAGTAAGAGCTGACATAAGCATTACATAAACAAGGACATTTAATGTGTCATCTATTCAGGAACAAAGGGCAGACAAATCCGACTTTTCATAATTCTGTATGCAATGCCAAGGGTAAGCGTTGCCTTTATGCTGTCTTGGTTATGCGAGAACTAACTTTTAAAGTTTGCACGGGCAAGTTCCGTGCAATGTTATCAATGATAGTGCAAATCGAGAGCAATGAAGCTTGCTTCAATTGCCTAGGTGAAGCCTATCTTATGAAACTATCAATAAAACACAGTAGAACTCAGAACTGTATTATTATATACATGTTCTACACTGCGATTAGGATTCCAGCCCAAAGTGAAGATTTTCTAATCGCAGTTTTTGTTTTAATAACGTTTGTGTTCAACCATGATAGTTTAATTTTATTCTCATGTGCAAAATGTAAATATGAATTTGAAAGATAACACTAAAGACCAATAGACAAAAGTCACGTTAGAACCGTATTTTTGTAATAAAAGACACAGTTTTGTTTAAGTAAGTATAATTTTGCTGTTTATAAGTTTAATTCAGTTTAAAATATCAACATAAAAGTTCTTCGTATCTGCATTTTTAGTACTTTTGCAAATGGAAAGAAAGAGGCTGTATACCTCCGCAATATGTATAACATTTAAAAAAGGAGAAAACTTGAGTTTTTCTTTCCTATGGCTAAGGCTTTAAAAACTATAGTTACCAAGTCATGCAAGGATAGCAGAAAATTTTCTCAAGCGGACTCGTTGCATTATTATGAAACTAAGGTTTATAATTATTATAGCATTATCCATATCGAATAATATGGCATTTGCTCAAGAATGGAATTTAACAGGAAGACTATTTGATAAAGCAGAAGGCTCTTTACCGTTGGAAGCCACGGAAATAATAGTAAGTCATCTTGATGGAGAAACTATCTCCAGTGGTTTTTCTGATAATCAAGGAAAGTTTACATTCTCTTTACCGTCAGGAAAGTTTGTCGTCAGATACAGACAATTAGGTGATATATTAAAAGCTGACACCATTGACGTACACAACAATGTTGATTTGGGCGATATCATGTTGACTGTGAAGGAGCACACACTGAATGAGGTGATGATTACCTCTCAGCGCAGACTATTTAGCCAGAAAGCTGGCAAACTTGTTTATCTTGTTCAAAACAGTCCCTTTGCCAGTGGTTTCAATATGCGAGATATGCTCCATAATATTCCTCGTATAGATCCGACAAGTGATGAAATAAAGATTATTGGCAAAAACGGTGTAGTTGTTTTGGTTAATGGCCATCGCATTAACTTAGATGGTAAAGATTTGGATATGTACCTACGCACCTTACCATCTGAAAATGTAAGCAAAATAGAACTTGTAACCAATCCTTCTGCCGAATTTGATGCAGAAGGCAATTGCGGAGTAATCAATATTATTCTAAAGAGTAAGCCTGTGGGGTTTGATGGGAATGTCCACACGGTGTTAACACAACGCTCTCACTTTAGCGCAGAAGAAGGATTTGGACTGTCTTTTTCTTCAGGCAATTTTTCTGTTGAATACAAAATAAATAATTCCAATGAAAAGCGCCGCCAAATAGTACAGAATACTTATTCTTATCCTGACTATATGCGCTTTACGACCGACAATACTTTAAATAGGTATGACATACTAGGCCAGAATCTAAATAGCAATTACCAATTAGGCGATTTGAATTTGGGATTTTTTGCAACATTAAATAATTCTCGCAGTAAAGCCCACCAAATAGGGCAGATGACTTTCAATGCAGACGCATATCCATCGAATTCTTATTCCGAGTCGAATCACGATAAATACCATTTGGAGACAATCTCCCCCTATGTGGACTGGAAACTTGATAGCTTAGGAAAAAAAATAACGATAAATTACAACTATATCCATGTCATTGACAAAATTAATCAGAATTTTGATTCGAGTACAGCACACAGCTTCTCGAACAGCAATAATGATTATAGCTATATCGTCAATACCCTGAGCGCAGATTTAAACCTTCCATTTACTTGGCTAAATTTTGAGTTAGGTGGAAAATATTCCCATTTCAGGACCAATAATGTCTCTGAGTTTGGAATTAGAAATGGTTTTTTATATAAAGAAACGGTAACAGCCTTCTATGCAGATGTCAACCGAATGTTTGGTTCTTTTTACGCCAAAGCTGGTTTACGGTATGAACACACCAATGATGATGGAATAACCTTGGAAGGACTGTCCGTTTCTAATAAATATGATCACTGGTTTCCATTTGCAGAAATCTCATACAATCCTTCAGATAATCATTCCTTTGCCTTAAGCTACAGCAAACGTATTGACAGACCTTCTATGAATGATATGAATCCTACACGTGTTTTTCGTAACACCTACACATACACCGAAGGTAATGATAGACTTACACCATCGGTCATGGACAATTTGGAGTTTAACTATGTGTTTAAAGGGAATTTCTCTTTTAACCTGTATTATTATCACACATCTGATGCCATACAGAATCTGACTCAGGTAGTGAATGACTTGTTCACCAAGTATTCTCCAAAGAATTGTCTTACCATTAATACTTTTGGTACGGATGCTAGTTATAATTTCTCATTTGGAAAATTCAATTTGTATTCAAGTGTATCTATGTTCTACGTTAAAGCAAAATCTTACATTGACGAGCTGGATGACAAAGATTTGCGAAGTCTGAACACATCTTTTTCTGCCAATTTAAATTACCGTTACAAAGTCTTGAACTTTTATGCGAACTATTATCATGTGCTTCCAGGAATAGAAGAATCCTTTCACACTGGAAACATCGATTGTGTCGGCTTAGGATGCAAGATTGATATTATTAAGAACAAACTTCTTTTGAATATACAAGCCCAAGACATCTTTAGTGGTACTAAGAGCAATAACAGAACTGAATATAAAGATTATGTCTTTAGAAACAGAATAAACAATGACAACACCTCATTCCGTGTGGGATTGACTTATAATTTCGGCAAGCAAAAAGCTAAAAAGGCAGATATAAACATCAGCAACAATGAGACTAATCGCTTGCCTGATATAAAGAAATAAGAAAATGAAAATTATACAAAGTTTTTGGACCGGTAACAAGAACAGCCTGACCGATAGTTATGGATGGCTTTTACCTATATTCAACTATCTGAGTTGGATTATTAGTTGTAATCAGTTACGACGTTATTATGATGATGTTACTTTGGTAACCGACAGTCAAGGATATGATGTTCTTATCAACAAATTGCACTTGCCATATACGGATGTAATCGTATCTCTTGACTGCCTGAATCATTATAATCCGAACTTGTGGGCATTGGCAAAAATTAAGGCCTACCAGTCTATAAAGGAACCATTTATCCATGTTGATGGCGATGTTTTCATTTGGACAAAAATTGATGAAAGCCTAAAGAATCATGATCTCATTGTCCAGAATGAAGAAACCACAACTGACTATTATGGAAAGATGTGGCGTGATATCCGTCATGCTATCAGCTATATGCCAGAGGAAATGAAACGATATGACCTTCATATTGATAATAAAGCTTATAATATGGGCATTTTTGGAGGTACAGATATTGATTTTATTCAGCGATATACCTATAAGGCATTTGATTTTGTAGATAAAAATATCAAAATGGTAAATAAGCTGCAGGGAACTAATTTCAATATATTCTTTGAACAAGTTTTACTATATGAGATGGTGCTTTCCGAAGGCAAAACTACAGGCTGCTTTATACATGAAAACATTGGTGATAATCAATATCATGATTTTGCCAATTTCGATGAAGTACCTGACAAAAGAAAATACTTACATCTTCTTGGTTTCTATAAAAAGCAATTGCAGGTATGTAAGAAAATGGAGTCTTTCGTTATAAGATATTATCCGGAATATTATCAAAGACTAGAGCGGTTGTTTGCTTTGCCTGAGATATTTACAGCCTCAGACTATGAGTATACCACAGAATGTACATCTTTATTAGAGCAAGACTACATGAGAAAACTTGTGTTAGGTAAAGTACAATTACCCAAAAATACTTCTGTACTCATGCGAGAAGTGACTTCACTGGGTAAAAGTTGGGAACTTCAGCAACTGCTGTCTACTAATACGATTTTTTACATAATGCGAACTACTGATTTTAATCTTGAAGATGATAGAATCATCGTAAAAGGTTTGCGGAATAGCGAGTTGTCATTTCCTGCCTTGAGAATAGATAAGATTATTTTTGAGGCAGTCGGAAGAGCTTGCGAGCGTAAGGTGTTTGAAATTAAAGCTTTGACGTATCTTGACGAGTCTTTTCCTGACTCCGAAAAGCAGAATTACATCAAAGTTCTTTGGAAACGAATTTTCTTGCTCGTGGATATAGGAGTGATGCTTCCTGTAACGAAACAGGAATATGATAGGATATTGCTTAAGCAATAGAATAGATATAGGAAGAAGTGGATGCCTTAAAAGAACACATATTGTCTAACAATAAAAAAAAGTATCAATGGAAAAAATTAATCTTTCCGAGTTTAAAGAGAACAGTCTTGCTATCAATGAGATGCTTCACACGTCAGGTGGTTCAAGTGATTCGTCAGGAACGGTCCATTGCCAGACCAGATGCAATGGCAGTGATGCAGATCACAAAACATGTGATGTAGATTGGTAATTAGTCCAATGGGAAGAAGTGGATGCCTTAAAAGAACACATATTGTCTAACTATAAAAAAAGTATCAATGGAAAAGATTAATCTCTCTGAGTTTAAAGAGAACAGTCTTGCTATCAATGAGATGCTTCACACGTCAGGTGGTTCAAGTGATTCGTCAGGAACGGTCCATTGCCAGACCAGATGCAATGGCAGTGATGCAGATCACAAAACATGTGATGTAGATTGGTAATTAGGCCAATGGGAAGAAGTGGATGCCTTAAAAGAACACATATTGTCTAACTATAAAAAGGGTTATCAATGAAAAAAATTAATCTCTCCGAGTTTAAAGAGAACAGTCTTGCTATCAATGAGATGCTTCACACGTCAGGTGGTTCAAGTGATTCGTCAGGAACGGTCCATTGCCAGACCAGATGCAATGGCAGTGATGCAGATCACAAAACATGTGATGTAGATTGGTAATTAGTCCAATGGGAAAGTGAAAGTCTCTCAGAGGACCATATATAAATTCATTAGATAAAAACTCCCAGAATCATAGAAAAAACTCCCTATTGGAGCAGGAATACCGTTAGCGACAGTTAAGTGGCTACCCTTTTCTTGGTCAGAACGGTCTAAGGCATAATAGGAAAATGATTCATGTTTGGCTTTTATCTAAGTTAATCATAATTGATATGGAAAAATTTAAATTAGCTGATTTTAAGGTATCTAGTATCAGAATTGATGATATGTTGAATGTCATGGGTGGAAGTGGTGGTCATACCCATAATGATACTGGTACTTGTGGTTGTTTAACATGTACGACAGGTGCAGATGGTGACAATAAAACTTGTGATATGGACACAGATTAATCTTGCATTCAATGGATAAAAAAATAGACTTATCAATTTTTCAGCATGATAGTCTGGAAGTTGAATCCATGTTAGCCATTTGTGGTGGTAGCACTGGTGATTATTCTGGAACTGTTAACTGTAGTACAACAAGCAACAACAGAGATGCAGACCAGAAATCTTGTGATGTAGATATTTAAATTTAGAAGAACGAAGAGGAGCCAATCCTCCCCTCCGCTCTTTGCTTAATTCAGAAGAAGATGATAGTAATTTTTTCTAATGAAAATGATCTCTCAACTATAGATGTAGCTAAGCGATTAAAACAGATGAAACAGGATGTGATTATCATAGAGCCTGATACGGCAGAAAATATGCTAATAGGTATAGATAATGAAAAAATTCTGTTTAAAAATATTCGTACAGGTAGAGTTTTTAATATTCTCAATGCTTCGGCTACCTGGTGGAGAAGAAGTGGGTTAGGAATGAAAAATTTCACAAAAAGTTTACCTGATAAGTTTATCGTGGACGAGCATGATCTTTCTGCGTTAATTCATGGCAGTAAGAGTATAGCTTTCATGGAAATGAACGACTTTCGCGATTATATCTTTACAACACTGTACAAACATTGTAAAATTAAAATAGGTAATCCTCACGCTATGAGCTTGAATCGTTTGGAAGTATTGGATACAGCACGAGAATTAGGATTAGAAACTCCTAATTTTGCAGTGATTACAAACTACAATCAACTTCAAAACCTTTACAATATCAGTGATCCATTCGTTACAAAAGCGATATATAATGGCATCTACAATGTGTTTGACAAGATATCATACTACACATACACAGAGGCTCACAATAAGGCGGATTTCTATGATAAAGATATACCACTATTTCCATCTTTGGTCACAAGTATCATTGACAAATCCTATGAAATTCGCTCTTTTTATCTTGAAGGGAAATTCTATTCTATGGCTATTTTCTCTCAAAGTAATGAGCAAACAAAAGTGGATTTCAGAAAATACAGTAATACCAAACCAAACAGAACCGAACCTTATCAACTACCTATAGATATAGAGACAAAACTGAATGCAATTTATAAGAAGTATGATTTAAATTGTGGTTCTGCAGACTTTATAGTTGATAAGAAAGGGCATTATGTCTTTTTGGAAATAAATCCTGTAGGTCAGTTTGGAATGACTAGTCAGCCATGCAATTATGATTTAGAACAGAAAATAGCAAACTATTTAGCTTATGGACATCAATAAAAAGATATTAACAGATGAGCAAATTAAAAATTTGCCACTCTTCTTCAAAGTCATTTATTATAATGAAATGGTAAGTATAGAGGCTGAAAACCGTCTGATGAAATACAACAATAATATACATGCGGTCGAAATGCGTCATTACAATCCTAATCGAAAAATATGTCTTCCATATGAACTTACTCAATTTGTAAAAAAATGAAATACAATAAAAATTTATATTTTATAGTATCTTCTTCTTGCCAGATGACTAAAGGATATAGCAAGACTCTTCTACAGGATTTCTCACGTAAATCGTTGGAATATATTCCTAACGATTATTACATGATTACTAAATTGTTAGATAGACATCAGATTGGCGAAATTGCAGAAAAAATAAGTGACTCATCGATGGGAAACTTTGAGAAGTATATAAATTTCATGATTGATAAGGAATATGCTTTCCTCACTAAGGATATTAGTCTCTTCCCTCCCAAGTGCCATGTGGTTCATGATTCACTTTTTCCTATAAATGATGCCATTGTTGAGTTTAATCCAATAGTATCGAACATGGAAGAAATGTACTCATATCTTAAGGAGTTGAATTCTATGCAATGCCCATATTTGCAAATCCGATTTAGCCCATCAAGCAACTATCCCTATATTGTGGATGTCGTAAATAGAATCTGCACAATGGATTTTGAATGCGTTGATATACATATTGCAGATAGTCATAAAACTCCAATGCAAGCGTGGAATAAACTTATTTTAAAAAATGCGGCAGTAAGCAGAGTGTATCTGTATAATCAGCCACAATCAAAGGTTTTTCCATTTAACGTTAAACCATCAGGAAACGAGAATCTGCTTATGGGAGAAATCATAGCAATAAAGCATCCACTAGATGCAAAACATTGCGGAAAAATTAGCAAATACACAATGCAATTTTTTAATGAAGAACTCTATGAAGTAAGCAAGTGCTATAATTCTTGCTTATATAAGAAGATTGCAATCAACGAATCTGGTTCTGTAAAAAATTGTCTTGCTTTAGATAAGGAATATGATGTTTCAAACGGCCTTGCTGAAATTGTATATTCTAAGGAATTTCGCCAATGTTGGAGTATAAAAAAAGACAATATCAAAGTTTGCAAGGATTGTGAACTTCGTTATAATTGTATAGATTGTAGAGCTGGTCATCAAGTTGATAATGGCAGCAAACCTGTTGGATGTAATTATGACCCTTATAAATTAATTTGGAATGATGAGCATAAATAAACTTGTAGACAAGGTAAATGGCTTATTAGGAAAGTTTCCATGCTATTTTCAATATGACCAAATGGATTGTGGTCCAGCTGCACTATCTGCAGTCTCGTCTTATTATGGCAAGAAATACTCCATCCAAGAATTAAGGGAATATTGTCATTTGTCTAAAGATGGAGTTAGTCTACTTGGTATTGAAGATGCAGCCAATGAAATAGGTTTTGATACATTAGCTGTTAGGGTTACAGCTGAAGAAATGATTAAAAAACATCCTTTTCCATGCATTTTGCATTGGGATAATTGTCATTTTGTTGTGCTCTATAAAATCCAGAAGAAATTTTTTAGTAAAAAATATTTATTCTATATCTCAGATCCAACTTTCGGCTTAATAAAACTAACCGAGAATCAGTTTCAAGAACATTGGTGTGGAATCGACAAAAAAGGTATAGGATTACTCTTAACTCCTGGCAAGATTTTTGTGAACCATCAGCCTCATAAGCAGCCGAATAAACTGAAAAAAAATGTAATAAATATCTTCAAAAAATTCCAAAAGGAATATCAGATTCTCTTCTGGGGAATGTTTTTTAGCAGTCTCTTTGCTATGTTTTTCCCTTTCTTAACCCAATCACTTATTGATGTAGGGATTGCAAATAAGAACATCAACTTCATTTTCATTTTTCTTCTGGCTCAATTATTTATTTTTTTAGGTTCTACAATTATAGAGATTGTCAGAAATTGGGTGTTGTTATATTGTAATTCTTTGATTGATATAGAGATTATTTCAAATTTCTTGTCTAAAATTGTAAAATTACCTTTCAAATTCTTTGACACTAAGCAGTTGGGTGATTTCACTTCGCGCATTCATGACCATAACAGAATACAAAATTTCCTTACATCGGAGAGCATAACTGTGATATTTTCTTTTCTAACATTCGTTGTGTACTTTGTATTATTGACATACTACAATACGGACATTTTGCTTATATACATCGGTATGACTGTGGTATCGATTCTTTGGTCTATATATTTTGTTGGAAAGGAAAAGAGACTTGATTACAATAGATTCCGCGTCCAACGTGACAACCAACAGGACATATTTGAACTTGTCAATGGTATTGCTGATATTAAACTTAATGGTACAGAACAATATAAGCTCGATCGTTGGAAGAATAGCCAGATTAAATTATTTAATATAGACTTCAAAACGTTGAAAGTTAATCAGCTACAGAGTATCGGTTTTTCTTCATTTAATAAACTTAAAGATATTATAGTAATCTTTATAGCAGCAAAGGAGGTTATATTGGGGAATATGACCATAGGAACACTATTGGCAATTTCTTACATCATTGGAACTTTGAATGAACCGATTCAACAGATTATTGAGTTTATTAGAAGTTTACAATATGCTAAACTTAGTTATGACAGACTCACTGAGGTGCAAGCAATGAAAAATGAGGATTTCGATGCCAACATTTCGTTGAAAAGAATGCCGACCGAGGACGGCAAGGCTATCCATTTAAATCATATTGATTTTCATTACTATGGACCGCGTTCTCCGAAAGTCCTTGACGACATAAGCTGTACTATTCCTTTTGGTAAGACAACAGCTATTGTGGGGGAAAGTGGTAGTGGTAAGACTACGCTAATGAAAGTGCTACTCAAATTTTACAATAATTATACAGGCGACATATATTACGACCGTATCAATTTAAAAGATATTTCAGCAAAAAGTCTGCGATTCTGTTGCGGAGTAGTGATGCAGGATGGATATATATTTTCAGATACGTTAGAGCGTAACATTGCAACAGGTGCAGAAACTATTGATAAAAAAATGCTTTGGCGAGCTGTGCAAATAGCCGAATTAGAGGATTTCGTCAAAAGTCTGCCTCAAGGTCTTTATACAATGCTGGGGGCTGGAGGTAATGGAATCTCTGGAGGTCAGCGTCAACGTATTTTGATAGCTAGAGCAGTTTACAAGAACCCTAATTTCATTCTATTTGATGAAGCTACCTCTTCATTAGATGCGGAGAATGAACGCAAAATATATGATAATCTTGATACTTTCCTTAAAGGTAAAACGGTCATAAAAATAGCTCACCGACTCAGCACTGTAAAAAATGCGAATCAGATTATTGTTCTTAAAAGAGGACGCATCATAGAATGTGGTACGCATATAGAACTCATCAAGATGAAAGGAGCATATTATAATTTAGTGAAAAACCAATTAGAATTAGGAAATTAGAATTATGGTAACGAACAACTTAAAGAAAAATTATTCATTTGTCAAATATGGGTTAGGTATCATTTTTGTCACTGCTGGTATAGTTTTCCTATCGTTGGCACTTCTCAAAACAGGTAACACCTCTATCCTCCAAAGAATTATAAACTATTTTATAAATAAAACTGCATGATGATAAATTCTCGAAACAACGTCTATTCTCTTTTATCTTCTCTGTTAGAAGAGTATCATTATAATATCTTTCGTAGTGACTGGGACAAGGAAGTTAAACGCATGAATTTCTCTCCAACATTGCCTATGATATCACAAATGTTGATGACTTTTGGCGTAGATAATTTCATAGCAAAAGTACCATCTGATAAAATTTCTTTATTACCAGATCATTTTCTTGCTTTGTTCAAGAATCAAGGTGTCTTTATGACCGTTCTTGTTTTAAAGTCTCCATCATTTGTTGAAATCACAGATATTCAGACGGGTAATGTCCAGAAGATAACCTATCAAGATGCTCTGGGAAAATGGACAGGCTATATAATTTCTATCAAAGAAAAGTCTGTCGTGACACAAGCACCTAATGTGTGTATTAAAGGAGAATACAGCAAGAAATTTTTGGTTGGAGTGATATCCATGTTCTTAATCTCATCCTTTTATTTATTTTATTCCTATCGCATACCAGTATCGGTCATTGCACTACTATTGATAGGCATAACTGGAAGTTTTATATCATGGCTATCGTTACAGACTTCTTTGGGATATTATAACCAAAAAGTTCAATCTGTCTGCCATTTAATAAAGGGAGGAGACTGTTTTTCTGTCATTCACTCTGTAGGCTCAAAATTACTGAGAAATATATCTCTATCTGATCTCTCTTTTCTGTTTATGGTCTATTCTACCATCACAGCTTATTGCGCAGTTTTTGATTATAACATATTATTTATCAATAAGTTACTAATCATTCCTTCTGTAGCAATAGTTGTGTATTCAATCATATATCAAGTTTACTTAAGGAATTATTGTGTCATCTGCCTTCTAACATCTGTGTGTGTGAGTCTTCAGGTTTGTGTGTTAGAAAATTGTTTTCCACTGGCTTTTGATTGTAATGCGTGTTCAATTAATATTTTAATAGGATTGATTTCCATTTGTATTGCCTTCTTTGTGAAAATGACTTTAAGAAAAATGATAATGTCACATATAGAAATAGATTATAAAGATCAAATATATTATAACCCCCAAGTATTAAAATATTTTTTTTCAAATCTTCGTCAAATTGATGCAGATGCTTGTACAAAATTACCCCTAATACCTTTAGGGGGAAATGGTGAGAAAAACATAATTATGGTTCTCTCATTATCCTGTAACTATTGTAAAGATACATATAAAAATGTACGTTTACTAAAGTTCTATCATCCTTCAGAATATGTGATAAAATTATTAATTGATACGAAGACTCTTGATGGTATTTCTAAATATGTTTTTCTGAAATTGATAGAGATGCAAGAAACTACAGATTTAGAGAAAGCATGTGATGACATCTTTATCTATGATATACCTATTAAAAGATGGTTAAAGAAATGGGGAATGCCTCAAGATTTGTCCATTGAATTATTGAATAAGAAGATACAAATAGTACAAAAATTTGAAGAGAAATATTGTTTAGATGATGTACCAGCGCTCATTATAGGGAATCAAGTATGGCCGACGACTTTTTACAGATTTGATGATTTATTACACAACATACAATTTATAAAATCTGAGTGAATGTATGGAGTTGCAAAAAGTAAGTCCATTCTAAGGGAGGACAAAAATGCAAAATGTTCTTATCTTATATGCTCTAGTATTTAGCATATACAATATAAAACTCAGTCGTCGTCGCTGAAAGACAGTCCTCGTACTCAGACTAACTTTCTCCGACTATGGCACGGCAAGGAAAAAACCTTGGCAGTATGCCTTGAAATTCTTCAAGACTATACAGCCAAGGTCTTTTCATTTTCTTGCCATGCTGACAACGGCTGACTTTTATAGCCACAACTCGCAGTTTCATTTTTATCGCACAATCCAAACGACATGAAACAGTGGCACGCCACCCTTTCATGTCTCAGTAGTACGGCATGAGGAAAAGTGCTTCTTTTTGTCGGTTGCAGGCTAACCGATCAAAAGAAACACCATTCCTTGATTTGCCGTACAATTTTGTTTGCATACTCCACCGCAAGAAAGAAGTCATTGATGTAAACCTCAACGACCACTTTCATGCTTGGCTGCACAACCTTGGAGAAAACCCGATGCAAGAAGCATGGACAAGCCATACTCTTCTTTCACCGGAATTTCTCTGAAGGCTGTGCCATTCTTGTATGCGATTTCCATTTTCCTAAAAACATTTGCAAGACAGTAATTGTATCCATTTCTAAGAAATGAGTATGCGATAATCGTACAGTCCAAAAACTTCCGTGAAGTTTCTATTTTCATTTGCCGCTCTGATTTTCTTTCCTCCACAGGGTCTTTCCTTTTGGCATCAACCGTTATCGTGCAGGTGCAAAGGTATGGCAACGGGCTTTGGAAATAAAAGGTCGAGCCTGCGGTTTTCGAAAAAATCTCCACACCGTTGGGTAGTATTTTTCCGAAAAATTCTTCTATAATCTGCTGAATAGCTTAAAATGAGCGATTTATAAGTGTTCAACCTCAATAGAGGTAATGATTTGGCAATAGTCACAACTTCTGCAATATGCATATGTTTGCTTTGCCTAACAACTCTTTACAGTTGCAAAAATACAAAATAAAAATGAAACCACACTATGTTGGTGCAAAAAAACAATAGTCATAAAACAAAGATTAACTTCGCCTTATGACTATTGTTGTCCACATTAAACTTATTTATCATTTAATTGGTTCCGCATGCACATAGTATTCACTGTTTATAGGGTCTTCCCCGTCAGTTTTAAGTATCAGTACCATGCGAGAATGTTTTGTACGCCAATATGCTTTAATATCAGCATCTTCGGGTAGTGCCTTAAACGTTTTACACAGCGAAGCCTTTTCTGTTTCTTTTATAGTACTATGTGCTTCATAGTACTGGTCCATAATCTTCAACAGACCTTCTCTTTCACGTTCAAGCACGCCTAACATATATTCCTTGTCGTTTTTGTCTTTTGCTCCTTTCAGTACAATACGTAACTCTGCATACGGTTTTGTAATGTCTTCTTTGTAGGCAGTAGGTGGAGTTAGGATAAACTCACGGCTCTTGTCCAGCAAGCAATATTCTGTTAGTTCGGGGTTCTTGGAATTATACCTTACGTTATCCCAATCGTAACCAAAGAATCCATCATTCACCAAATAGAGCCTCTTTCGGGCTTGATAGACAATACGGCCATCTTTATAGCCATTGGCATAGACAATAGTATTGTCATGAGGCGTGAAGAAGTATGTGCTCCACCAATAGGAAGTATTCAAACAGTTTGTCTTACGTTCCATGATTCCAAAGCTATCTGGCATATCACGACAATCACTCGTCCAAGTAATTGAATCGTAGTAGTTGTAATAGGCATTATCTGAAGAGTTGAAACCATATTCATCGGTAAGCTCAAATGTTACAAGGCAGAAGGTCTGAAACACAGGGTCTGTGTTGTCTTTGTCGTCTTCTGCATAGTATGCCTTAATCTTAAACTTGCAGTTGTCGGGAACAGAACGGTCAATATCCGTATCATACGTGTAACTTTTCTTCATCATTTCCAAATCGGTTTCGGTCATGCGTTTATATACAATCATGCCATATATAGACTTGTAACCATTGCTGCCATCACTCGTCGCTCCCAATTTTTGTATGGTGTACATTAAGGTCTTGCCATTCGACTCGTCAAGCTTAAGAATCTGCATGTATCTGCTGTCTGTTGTCTGCTTGTTGCTGCCAAACAGTATGAAGCCTTTGTCCATGTCATAAGTCCATGATACACGACTGAAACAAAAGGCTGGCAAGGCATCACTATAAAAATAACTAAAAGCTTGCTGTGATGTCTCAAACCAAAAGTGTGTAGGGCTGCCACCAAATCTGTCTTTCCAAAATTCCTCCTTGCTCAACTTTCCGTTTTCCTGTACCTCATAAGTGGCAATACTCTCCCAACCATAGCCCTTGACCTTACTCTGTATTTCTTCTGCTGCTATTGGCTTTCTCCCTTTTAGCACACAGCACCCCTCATCATTAACAGTATAGGTTTGGTTGAATAGATTCATATCCAACTTACATTGCTCAACACTCAATTCCTCAGACTTATCGCAACTGCCAAATACAACAGTGCAAGCTACGATGAGTGCTATTAACCAAAACTTCTTAGTCATAATAATCCAAATTTAAAGATTTTACATATAGACAGATTACGGATTTTCAGTGTTTCAAATTCTGCTGTCCAAGATAACTGAGTGCAAAAATACAAAAGTATCAACGTAATAGTGCATTTTTTTATTTTTTATAACACTCAAAACATACTTTTGTGCAAATAAAGGAAGAATAAACTACACCTGACAAATCTATTTACATATTTCTATGCACTGCCTACAGTTGGTACACTCACTTTCTGCAACCGTTGGGAGCAAAATTTCTTCGCCCTCATGGTGGAGCGAGGCGTTTTGGGGTTCCCAAAACATAACCTCGCTCCC